>Ga0172381_10000982_pt1 | contig 35412 bp, 54 predicted proteins | sample Leawel6488metaG_FD_119754 | JGI IMG/M metagenome (GOLD analysis project Ga0172381, IMG submission 119754) | Leachate microbial communities from a municipal landfill in Southern Ontario, Canada - Leachate well 64-88 metaG | ecosystem: Engineered > Solid waste > Landfill > Unclassified | place... | reverse complement strand
TATTGCAGAAGAAAAATCATATTTATATTTAATATTGAAAAATGATGAAATATAAACCCAGACAGAATCCCTGACAGAAACCCAGACAGAATTCCTGACAGAATCCCTGACAGAATCCCAGACAGAATCCCTGACAGAATCCCAGACAGAATCCCTGACAGAATCCCAGACAGAATCCCAGACAGAATCCCTGACAGAATCCCAGACAGAATCCCAGACAGAATCCCTGACAGAATTCCTGACAGAATCCCTGACAGAATCCCTGACAGAATCCCACTCTTTTAATAATTTAATATCCTGCTTGGTAACTTCCAATGTTTTAATATCTTTAAATGGGTTGACAATCGGTTTTATTATTAACTCTGGTACAATGGTTGTAAAATCTAAATTATCACAAAATTCTTTAATTTGTTTTGAATCATCCACTGTATTTAATTGGTCAATAATAAATACCTTTATTAGAGGATTATACTCATATTTATTTAATGAATCCTCTTTCTTCCCTTTAAATCCATAGTAATCTGCTATGGAGGTATGGGAGTCCTGTTCATATTTTAACTCACCTTTTATTATTTTCTTTCTGATAACAGAATCAAAATAATAAGGTTTCTTACCATCCGATACCAAACTAAAAAAGTTACACATTATTTCCTCCAAGTTATTTGTTTTTTAATATTCCATCAAGAATTTCTTTCATTTCTTTTTTAAAAATATATACACCCGTTTTAAACAGTATTTTTTCATATGCATATATTTTCTGTTTTTGTGTTAAACTTCCAAATTTTTCACAAAGATTATTTTTACTATGTAATGGGCATTTTCCATGCTTGCATTCACGCACAGAATATACTCTACAAAAACCAGAAACATCTTCTGGTAATTCGTTGCCAAATTCTCGATCTTTTTTTGCGGGCATTTTTCTATTTATATTAATTGCCCTTAAAACCTTTAATCTTTTATACCTTTTAAACCACATAATTTTCTTACATTCTCTTTTTTTGTTGTTTTGTATGTTTTGCCCATGCAATTATTGTTAATGAAAAACCAAGAAATATCCAAAATAGAACAGCACCAAAATTATCTATTCCTTTTAAATATTTTATATAAGAAGCGATTCCCAATCCATATAAAGGTATAGAACCCAATAAATAACCAATTCCTTTCATACGTCCTCCATTATTATAATTACGAAGAGCATCTAATTGTTTTTCTGTTAAAACAATTCTATCTCCTTCATTATATTCATATCTTTGTCCGCATTTGGGGCATTCATTATTACTATAAGATTCATAATGGTTTGGATTAATCCATCCTTTTTTCATGGAAGATAGTCTTCCATAATTAGCCCCACATATAATACAAAATGGACCCATTTCTTTATAAGTTACACCATTTATTATTTTATTACTCATACATCCTCCATTATTTCATTCAATTTATTAATATCTTCCAAAGATAAATCATAATCGGTTAAACCAATTTCAACCAATTTATTACCATTGAATATTAATTCATCTGGTAATTCTTTATACGAATGACCAATTTCAATAACCAAATATTGTTTTAAATAAACTTTATTAATCTTGAAATCTTTATCAAGAATATATTTTTCAACAATATTTTTAATTATTTCATTCATAATAGATTAAAAAAATAGGATAAAACTACCAATTATTTATTGATAATTCTATCCATATTTTTATTATTAATAAAGCCAGATATTTCCCAAGAATTTTGTTTATTTTTTCTATAAACCCTTATTCCACCAGTTTCTTTTACATACATAAAATAACCCAATAAAGTGTTTTTAAAACTGGTTTTTCCAGTTAAATATGTTAATTCCATAGGATCAAGCATTTATTTTCCTTTAATAAAATTATTATATAAATATTCATATAGCCAGTGGAGCCCACACCAAATCGCCGAATTGAGAATCCAGATTTTTGCCGTTGATTCCGTTTCTAAAAAGATTGCAATAACACAACACGTTAAATATGCCATATGTAAAAAACCACTAAAATATTTCATATTATTTCCTCGATAATTTAATTATATCACTTGAACATAATTTTTTAATCTTGGGAACAGTCATCGAAAAAAGATTTTTCCTCAATGTACTATTATTAACCCCCAATGAAGATGCATAATTACAACATCTTTCAATTGCTTTCCGTTTTTCATTTTCCATAAATTTAGTCATATATCCTCCAAAGTTTTATATTATTCCTTTAATTAAAACATCGTAACATAATAAAATTGAAAACGATTCAACTTTTTATAATTAGTAAGTGGTTACTTTAAATTTGCATATGCTACATAAATTTCGCCATCTTACTAACATTTCAAATAAGCCTTAGCCCCCTAATTGGATTCAATCCACGTTTTAGAACGGTTAGGGGTAATATAAAGGGATTAAACTTTACATATAATCTCCTTGGTTATTATTTAATTTCAAAAAACTTTCTGGGGCGCGGGAGATATTCCGGTTATTTTTGGCTTTTTCTTTTTCTTGATCGTTACCGGAAACGGCGCCCGTATTACATACCATGGATTTTTTTGCACGGGCATTTCATGATCGAACTCCACAGGCGCCCCATATTCTTAATTCAAATTTATTGCCATATCTATATCCATTACAGATATATAATACATTTTATAAAATTTACAAAGTAAACCAAAATAGATTTTCATTACTCCCCCACAATTCTTTTAATACATTTATCTATATTTTTATCCATATAAAAGGTATCAAATTCAGTATTTCTTATTTCATCCGCTGTATTTGGAAATAAGAAATATAGTGCATTAAAAAATGCCTGCCCATCCCGTTGTTTATAAACGGTTTTATATTTAGTTTGTAATTCCTGGACTTTAATTAGTTCTTCATTGGTGAGTTTATTTTTCATCTATTTTCAATATTTTTGGTTTTATTTCTTTACCGTCTTTTAAGACAATCTTTTCCAATATACAGTTATTGGAATACGATATAAATTTGTTGGAAATGTAACCGTTTAAAATCGTTTCTCCTAAATTACACGTTTCTCCTGTCTCCATGTCACTATTTGCACACGGACAATCTTCACAACTAAAGACTTTTTTCATAATATCCTCCTATTTAAAATAATTATAATAGTTTTTACCACTATTATTTTGGGATTTATTATCTATTTTATTATCTTTTAATTCAGTTTTAATATTCTCATGAGATTTTACACGAATTTCTTTTAAAAGATTCTTATTTGTACTATAAATCTGCTTGGTATTATTCATAAAATTACCCACTTTATTTATTAAACCTACTTATCAAAATTTTATATATCGCCACGGGGGATTTTGAATACTTTCTCGTCGTGAAAATCAAAACTTTAATAAATTAGGCACTTTTTAAAAAAGCATCAAAAAACAGTTAAAATTTGCCCCGTCCGCCGATCTGCGAGCGCGCGGACGGGAGGAAAAAATACCATCTTAATTATTAAAAAAGATCCCCGCCCCAAAATTCTTCATTCTTTTCGGGATCGGTAATATCCACAAAATCCGAAACATATGGATAAGGTGGTTCTGTACGTAATCCTGCCGCTTTTATTTTTTCAACGGCATCTTCAAAACTTTCGGCTTCCACTATTTCACTTTTATATTCAAGGGAAATTGTCCGATTAACGGTGTACCCAACTTCAAATTTCATTTTATCCTCCAAGATAAAAAATTATATCTCTTTTGATATACCAGCAGATATTTATTCTGGTTTTACCATTTCAAATATTACTTATTAAATATTAATCAAACTATATTTTAAAAAACCTAAAAAACATTTCCATAAAAACACGATTTTCAAATGTATTACTTTATAAGTACTCTATTTATCAAATACTTATAAAGTAATATACTTAAATTTCAATAAACAAAACAAGGGCGGAAATTGAATTTCCGCCCTTGTGGTTTCCAGGTTGATCGGGCTTATTTTGTGACAGTCTGCAACACTTTGCGCAAAGTCGTGACCTCGTCGATTTCGGCAACTTTGGCCGTGTACTCGATAACATCCGCTTGCAAGTTTTCAATAACCCGTGCTTGATTTGTTTTAAGTTCGTCGATTTGAGCCTTGATAAATTCAGCACGTTTTACGTTGTCACTGAACCACTTGCCCGCATAAAGAATCAGCAAACCACGTGCAGTCATCGTTCCGGCCTTGATAGATTCGATTGACGTTTTAATTTTCTTGATTGTTGAAAGTAGCCCCTTGCGTTGACTATCTGAATAATCCGATTTCTTCAGATAGTCCTTAAGCAGGCCGGCGGCATAGGTTTCGGCATCAGCGGGGTCAATCATTCTCAGCGTTTCCAAAACGTTTAAGTCTTGCTTGCTTGCCCGTAACGCCAGGAATTTGTCAACCATTTCCATTGTTTTGGCTTTTTTCTGTTCTGCTGTCAATTCAGGTGTGCCAGCCTCAACCTTTGCTTTGTTTACTTCGTTTCCCATTTTGTACTCCTTTGTTTGTGTTTGTTTACTTGTTTTATACGTCTATTCACGGGATTAAATGGACATATTTAAAAAATTAATACAACGGTTTTAAAGCCGTTTAATAGTCCGATCAACTCGCAATTTCAATTTAGCGTTTTCCTAAAAACACTCAAAATCTTGCAACCCAGGTACCAGTCCGAAAACGTAAAATCCACTCGCAAGTTTTGTCGAAAACCTGACCGATCACACCTCGGGCGCAACGTAAAAAAGTCTAATAATCAAATAACGAGTGAAATTTACAGTACAGTGAACGACTATACAAGTAAAATCGTAAAGTGGCTAAATTTATGTTTATAAAGTGTTTTAAGTGAATGAGTTATATATGTAAAGTAACCCAGGTTGATAATGTATAAAGATAAATGGAAATGATAATAATGATTAAATAAATAAAGATTTGAAATTTTGAAATGAAGGGAAATAGCACTTTTCAGCCTCTACCCCCATCCACTCCCTACGTCTGAAATGTTTCTATTATATTATATTTTCTTAGTATCTGTTCACGCGTCTGAAATGTTTCTATTATATTTTCTTAGTATAACTCTATTATGTATTATCGTTTACTATATCAACCCAATATCTTTACTATTTAGTCCCTACATCTGAAATGTTCCTTATTATATATACCAATCCAAAATATCTTTATTATATTATACGTTTCAATATAATATAAATACCTATAATGTCTACTATATTACTTTATGGTATATACGACTCAAATGTCTTTAATATATTATTCTTAATATATATAATCACTTTTATTATCTACTATATTGCTTTTAAGACGTTTTATTTATATTGACATACATTATACATCTATATGTATTATAATCTTACTCCGTTAGGCACGCATTGGTCATTATTAAATATTTGTTGTTTAATGAAAGATTTCTCTTGACATTTGCATTAAAATGTTGTATATTATAAGCGTGTATTATGAAAGGATTAGATATGAAGACATTTGATTTAGGTAATGATTTAAGACTTGAGATTAAGAATGATAACATTATGTTTATTTCTAATGGACGTATATATGGTCAGATTACTAAAGACCCCCTTAAAGTTGGTAAGAAATATGATGGTGTTAATAATCAACTACCTTTAAAATATAGACCTACTAAGGATAGTTGGATTAATTGGGATAAACTCTATAATAAGGTTACTGAGAAATCTTATCAAGAATTAAGGGATGAAGCATTTAAAAGAAATATGGTTGAAATAGTTGAAGAAAAACCAAAAGAACCTTCTTCTTTTGAAATGTGGTTACCTCTTATAGCGGTTGGTGTTGGTTTAATTATTATGATGCTGTTATAATTTAAGGAAAATATGAGATTGGATATTCAAAAACTTAGAAAAGACATGGAAGAATATTCTAAAAAAATTACTTCTTCTGTGGCGGCATCAAGAGAATTTTTGGTTAAAACTGGTATTTTTAATGCAGAAGGACTTCTTCAAGAACCTTATAAAAATTTAAATAAAGGAGAATAATGAATATAATATTTATAATTTGTATGTTTCTTTGGTGTTTAAGTAGAGGTGCTACTGAGGGTTATAAATGGTTGCATGATAATAAATGGATGCATAGAAATAAACTTATCAGTCCTATTTATCATAAAGGATACCATGCCGTGATGGATTATCATGCGTGGAGAACATTGGAAGCATTATCTATATTCGGTATGTTACTTACATATAACAATATCTTTGTTTTAATTGGTAGTTATATGTTTGGAATTTATACTATATATGAACGCGCATTAAATTATGTATGTTATTTTGGACGCATGCTTGCTAAGAAACCAATTTGGAATTGTTTGTGGTTTAAAATTGAACAATCATTATATCGAGAAATGGCGATTGCTTTGATGGGATTAGGAATAATGATATATGGCATGTTTAAATAATTTTTATTGAAAGATTTATAAAATGAAACAAACTGATTTGTCTTATAAAATTCTTAGATATATTGGGTGGTTATTTACATCACCTGCGTTTATTTTAATATATTTAATTGGTCTTTTTATTGGTATAATCATAGGTTTAGTGGTATTTTCTATTATGATTATATTTTATATGATTTTATTGTTTTTATTCATAATAGAATGTTTGAAAGGAGATGTCACCTAACGGTATGGTAACGGTCTTGAAAATCGTCGGGCTAAATGCCCGTGTAGGTTCGATTCCTATCATCTCCGCTGCCGTCATAACTCAATTTGGTAGAGTGATTGCTTTCCAAGCAAATGGTTCTGGGTTCAAATCCGAGTGACGGCTCAAGTGTAAAAAGTAAAGGAAAACGATGGATGATTTTTTTGTAAACTTAACTTCAGATGAATTAAAGATTATTTTAGAATCTTTAATATTTTCTGCGTGTACCGATGCATGTGCTAAATGGAATAGTGACGATGTTCAAAGTATGTTAGAATTAGCACAAAAATTACGTTCTAATTTATCAAATGAATTTTCTTTTGATAATATCTATATATCAGATTCTTCATATTATGACGATGATGATATGGTTAGAAAGGTGCGTTCATTGGGGGTAAAAACCAACGATTGACGCATCACAGATATATGGAATAGATAAAGAATGTGTTGATTTATGTAATGCAATGAATAAATTCGATGGTATTGAAACCGTTGAATCTTGTTGTGGTCATAATAAAACATCTTATAGAATATATTTTCTTGCGCGAGATTTAGAATGTTTACCAAGATTGCTTTATTGGTTTGATACATGTCATACTGGTATAAGAGGATGGAGAGTAATAGTATATACAGATTGTTCGATGTGCCCTGTTCATTTTTGTTTAGAGGGTACTATTGGCGAACAATCATATATAGAATCAAAAGAAATTGCAAATAAAATGGAAGAATATTTGAAAAATGAAAACAATTAATAATATAAAACAAGATGGTTGGGAATCCGCTATAAACTCTATTGTATGTGCAGATTGTTTTGATTTACTTGGTCTTATTCCAGATAAATCTATTGATTGTGTTTTAATGGACCCGCCATATGGCGTAAATTTAGGTAAAAATAGTAAATTTAAATATGATAAATTTGAAGATACTCCTGAAAATGTAATTAAATTAGTAAATAATATTTTAAAAGAATGTTTTAGAGTAAGTGATTTGGTAGTAATGACGCCCGGAAATACTAATTTATTTGAATACCCAAAGCCGACGCATGTCGGTAGTTTATTTTTCCCACATGGTACGGGCATGAATAATTGGGGATTTACATGTTGGCAACCTATTTATTTTTATGGTAACGACCCATATCTTGAAAAAAGAATGGGCAGCAGACCAGATAGTTTGTGTATTACAGATATACCCCAAAAAAATGGTCATCCATGCCCAAAAGGTATTAAACAATGGCAATGGCTGGTTAAACGAACATCCTTTCAAAATCAATTAATTTTAGACCCATTTATGGGTTCTTGGACTACCGCAGTTGCTTGTAAATCATTAAATAGAAATTTTATTGGTTGTGATATATCAGAAGAATATTGTAAAATTGGAGAAAAACGATTAAAATCTGTATTTGAAATAAAAGAAAATAATAAAAATGAAACAATAATCTAAAACAACATTGTAACAATCTAAAACATTTGCTCTTTATACCGTAATTTTTGACACTTTAAATTTTTTAATAGTTGGTTGCTTTAAAATTTATTAGAGTGTCGTTGGATAGGTATGCCCATTTTTTATATGTGACGCATATATATTCTCAAAAATTTAAGAGGTTTGTAATACATAATTTGTTCTATTTTCTTTACTCTAAAAGACTTTTAGTTGCGGAACGAAGTGACGCAACATTGCAGACGCGAAGCGTCTGCAAATTGAAAGCGATTCTTATTAAAAGTAACAGTAGTTACTTTTAAATATAATCCCCCATATTTTATATTAATATTAATAATATATATAATATACTCCCCTCCCTTTTCTTTCTTTGGTTCTTTCTTTCTTTTTTAAAAATGAAAATTTTATATGAGTTTTGGGCTTTAATTTCTAAGGAAAATGAGTAAAATATCAACTTTTTTCACTTTTTTTGTATTATTTTATTAAAAACATGAAGATTTCTCTTGACTTTTGAAAAAAAATGTTGTATATTATATATAGCAAATATTTAACCAACATACACAAATATTTGCTGGCTCTTTAACATTGCGAGAAATGAAAACAAGTGCCCCGCTTTTACGGGAGCGGGGCAAAACTTTTTGAAAGGATAAAAAATGTTTAAAAACTTTATTGCGTCTATCCGGGAAGAAAAAGAAGGATTTTCTTTTTACAAACCTTGGAGACATGATGAGAAATCAATGAGTGTAATAGTTCCAATTATTCGAGAATCTAAAAGAAAAAGAGATTATATTACATTTGCAGAGGCGTTAACAGATTTTTCTGTTGTAGAAACAGGCGAAGTCGGATATGTGCTTGCTAAAAACGATAGTGAAAAACCGGTGTTAATAACACGTGGAGAAATTTTTGCAGGTAAAACACAAGAACGAGCAGCAATTCATAGTCATATTGTTATGCCGCATAGTTCTTTGAGAGTAGCAGTTAGATGTATTCATAGAAGTCAAGGATTATCTTGTTCAGTATACATGTCGTATGGTGGAAAAATACCTTATGATATTGATTTGAGTAATCAACATAAAACATGGGGAAGCGTAACAACATATTGTTCCACTTTTAATATATCGGATGATGTGACAAATAAAAATAATAGTATTGATAATTTGAATATAACATTAGGAAATTCTTATATTGTTGATAATATATATCATAACCCTTTTGGTGATATAATTTGGCACGACCCCATGCCGATAATAGATGGTATAAATGCATATGGATATAGTCGGAATAATGAACCGAAAGATAATCTTTATGATACTATGAAAGATATGTCAAATATGATGAAAACTGCTTTAGAAAAAATGCCATATATTGATAATCAAGTTGGTGTTGTATTTTTAAAAGGAAATGATTTACTTGGGTTGGAAGTTTATGATTTAAAAGATTCTTGGGAAGCAGTTAAAAAAGAAGTAATAGAAAAAGAAGGTTCCAATATTCTCGAAGAATATTCTGAAGATATTTTTGAATTTAAACAAGATAAAATAAAATCTTTTTTAAAAAGAAAATTGAATATTAATTTTAATGAAAAGATTGTTCATGAAGGAAAATACAAAGTTGTTAGTTTAATAAGTGATTCAGTATTAGGCGAAGGTACTATTTTAAATGGTAAAGTAATACATTTGTCTTTATGGAAGAAATGAGTATTGAATCAAAACGAAGATTGTGGATAATGATGAGATTGGAGAGATTTTTGGAGGAAACTCTCCAACTTCGTCCAAATTCTCTGGCAAATATGCAATTTGATGAACTAATTGAAAAAGCAGAAAAAACCATACAAGATTTAAAAAATGAATTTAAATAATAGCGGGATATATCAATTGGTAGATTGTCAGATTCATATTCTGATGGCTGGAAGTCCGAGTCTTCCTCCCGCAACTATGAGTATAAACGCCACAGTAGCTCAGTTAGTAGAGCGGCGGATTTGTAATCCGCGGGTCGAGGGTGCAAATCCTTCTTGTGGCTCGTTAATAAAAGAATGGAGGTGAGTGTCTTATGATTACGAAAATAGTAATTGAAAAAGACGGAAAGAAAACAAAGTATATTATCAAGGATGAACCAAAAATTGAGAAGGAAATTGACAAATTTTGGTCGGAAATGCACGATGAGATGAGAAACGCGTTCAAATTATTGAATTCTTATCCTAAATTTACTGCTCCGTCATTAAATATAAGTAATTTCTTTGGTTTTTTACCAGAAACTACTAAAAAAGACGAAAAAGATAAAGATTCTGCGTCAAAGGAAGTTAAAATAGTAGAGTGAGTGATGATATTGAAAAAGTAGACGAAACTACTAAAAAAGAGAAGCGTGTAGTAAGAACTGACCCAGATTTCCTCGCAAAGTACGTGGAAAATGTCACAGTAGTTAGTCCGATTGAAATATATTGGACTACTACTGACGGGTCCAAACCAAGACGTATATGTGGTGCTATTAAACTTGATGGAAAACGATGTTTAGACTTTGCAGGGGCTAATACCGACCATAATGGTGTTGGTTTTTGTAGTTTACACGAAAAAAGTTATAAAAAATTCAAAAAAAATTGGCTTGCTTTGGTATCCGAGAGTGCAAAAACCACTACTTTGGGCGCATTAATAGATGTTAGTCAAGAGCAAGAAGTAAAAATAGGCGATGTTCAAGAGGAAATAAAATTAGAACAAGCCCTTATTCTTTGGTTTGTTAATAGTGTCGTTAATCGTGAACCGGATTATGATAAAAATGGAAACAGAGTTCAATCTGAATTTACAAAAGATGATATTAAGTTTTTAAAAGAACTTAATATTGATATGATTAAGAGTAAAGAGGCTGCGGCTCGTATTAAAGGTAGTATGAAACTCGATGCATTAACCGTTAGACAATTTGCAGACCAAATACTTACATTTTTATTTGGTAGACTTGTAAAAATGGTTGGTCGGACAGAAGCATATAAACTTGCTTATGATATGAATAACGAGGTGTTTGCACCCATGATTGCATCTTCGATGATTAGTGGAGAAATGTCACCATTGAGACAAATACCCGATTCATTAAAAGATATGCAATTAATTGGTGATAGGTTAAAAGAAAAAGAAATTGAGTAACCAAGACCAAAATGACCTTTCATTTATAGCCTCTTCTGCTAAAGATTGGCTTGATTCTCTTATAAATAGAGAGTTTAAAGGTGCTAAATTCTTTTGGACTAAAGATAAAGCAAGAGAATTTGCAGATGTACCAATAGAAACTTTATTGTTTGATGAATATTTTTTAAATGGTAAAAAATGGTTATATCCCGGTATAGTAGATACAATTCTCGATATATACGAACAAAGGAAAACTCGCAAAGTAAAAATTGTATGTGTTGCGGCAGGCTTTGGTTGTCTTCCAAGTTATACGCCAATAAAAACAAATAATGGTTATGTTACCATGGAAAATCTTTCTGTTGGCGATAAAATTTTAGGTGTTAATGGTGATACCACAGAAGAATGTAATGTTATAAGAAAAATCTATTCTGGTAAAAAAGAAGTTTTTCGAGTTTATACAAAAGATGGTAATTATATTGACGCAACAAAAGAACATATATTTGAAGTGTGGATTTGTGAAAATAATATTGGAAGATATAGACAAAATTGGTCGATAAGTAGTATTATTAATTATTTGTGTAATGATAAAAAAACAACCAATTTCATTAGTTTAATTAGAATAAATAATAATCAAACTAATGAAATTACAGGATATAAATCTTTAGGATATATGGATACCTATGATATATCAATAGATAATAAAAGTAAATGTTTTTTATCTTATAATGATTTTATAACACATAATAGTGGAAAAACCGAAGGTTTGGGTGCAGTTCTTAATTGGTTAAATTGGTATCATTTTTCTTGTAAATTTAAACCAGAATCAACCAATGCGTGCCCGCAGGAGTATTATGATTTAAAACCAACTTCTAAAGTGGCTTTTATCGCATTATCTAAAACATTGGAAAAGTCTAAATTGATTACATTTTCTGCAATGCGTTCTGCATTTAGTAGTCATTTTAATCAAGAATATTTTCCAATTAATCCAAGAATTTTAAGTAGATTGGATATTCCGGGTAATAACACAATGGTGTTTCCAAATACAGCAACAGAAGCCGCGAATGCAGGTTGGTCTATATTTTCATTTGTAATGGATGAAATTTCATTTTTGCAAATAACAGATAATTCTTCGAGGTCTATCGGTTCTTCAAAAGATGTATATGACCAAGCCAAAGAAGCGTTTGATTCAGCAGAAGGTCGTATGTTTTCGCGATTTATGTATGATGGTATGGGAATTTTAATATCATCTGTTAATTATGATGAAGATTTTTTAATGACAAAAATTCGCAAAGCATTTAGAGGAGATGTTTCGGAGAGCGATGTTTATTTTAAAATATTGTTACCATGGAAGGCAAATCCTGCTAAATTTAGTATGGAAAAAAGTTTTTATTTTGATACTAATAAATTTGAGATTATTAAAGATGAAAAAGAAATTGGTTTATTAGATAAATATTATGTTGAAGTTCCTATAGAACAAATTATATTTGGAGAAAATAATAATGATCCAAATGACAAATTATTGGAAGATTTTAGAAATGGAAAAATAAGATGAAAAGAGTTTTAGGAAATTGGTTACATTGGTATAAAAACGATAAAAGCGTAGGTATTTTACCAAAAGGAAAATGTTGGCATTTTAAATTAGAAGAATGTAATTTTATAACATGTAAATATTGGACTTTTTGGAGATTTTTTTATTCAAAAAATAATAAAAAAGGAAGTGATTAAAACGAAGATTTATCAAGCAGATGAGACTAAAAAATTAAATTGCCCAAAACATGGAGAAGTTTGTGGTAATAATATTCTTGTATTTGAATTTTTAAATAAAGATGGAACAAAATTTTACAATCATTCGTATTGTTTAATTTGTTTAGAAGAAGTTGTGTTTAATGATGTTTATTTATTAGAATGTGAGAGTAATGAGTAAATTTGATGGAAAAGATTTTTATGCTACTGTTTCTGCATTACGAAATTTAGGTGGTATTGGAATGTTTTCGGCGATAGATAAAGAAGCACAGAAAACAAATTTTGGAAATGAAACAAGACGGGTGTTGAGATACCTTGAAAATAAAAAATTAATTAAGTCGGATAGACCGCTTCTTCCATTAAGTTTAGAACTTAGATGGGAAGTAATTGATAATGCTAAAATAGAGACATTTAAGGAATAGGTGATTTTTAAATTCCGATTCTGAAAGTTCCATGGCAATATTATAATCGTGTAGAAAATGATCCTTATGCTACCGCACGAGACTTTTTTTCTATACCGAGGGGGTCAATATCTCCTTTTTTACCTGAGTTTACAAAATTAAAAAGATGTATTGATTATGATATACCGAATCCGTTTAATGAGAGTACATTAACATTTGATTCTAATTTTATATGTAAAGATCGTATTCCGAGATATATGCATATTGATTATGGTCCCAAATTAAATGGTACAGGTATTGCCATGTGTCATGTAATCGGGTTTAAAACGGTTACTATTATGGATACAGGTAAAGAAACAGAGGTAAAACTTCCATATATTAGGTTTGATTTTTTAGGCAAAGTTTTTGCGCCCGTTGGCGGTATGATAGATTTGGCCGATATACGAGAAATGGTTATATATGAATTAGCTCGTAGAGGATTTAATATAAAACTTATATCGTTTGATAAATATAATACACTTGAATCTGTATCTATTTTAGTTAATGATGGTTATGCGTGTGATAATCTCAGTATAGATAGAACTATGTGTAAGTTAATAGTTGATTATGATAAACCAAATAAAGTGAAACGGGTATCTACAAATGGTGCATATATTGCTGCTTGGGATGCACTTAGAGAATCATTGGTAAATAATAGAATTATTATGCCATATCATCCTGATTTTGAAAACGAAGCACGTCATGCTGAAAAACGTATTATGGGGGTAAAGACAGTAATTAATTGCCAATCTTCATCTCTTTCATTGGATTTACTTGAGGCAATGGCGGGAGCAGTTTATAATACTATTAATAATGAGATTCATGCAGATTTAAAATTTGACGACCTTGATACTGAAGAAGATAAACGGGCGTCTATTTTTTACAAAGATATGGGTAGGTTTGGAGGTTCTGATAATTATTTACCAACAGAAGACAATAATCAGGATTTATATAATGAATTGTACAATAAAGGTGGAGAATCAAAATGGACATAAACAAAATTTTTAAATTTAAAGTTGTATCTAAAGATAAATTATCATTTGAAATAAAAAAGAATACAGATGAAGCGGTTAGAAGTGCCGTTGATAAAGTTTCTAATGAATTACATCAGGATTTTAAGCAACGTCTTATTTCTATTAAAAGAGAATATTCAGATGATAGTAAAGGTGACCCTTTTTATGAGAGTCTTTATTCAACATATTATGGTAAAGATAATAAATATTCCGAAGAAAAGTTACCAGAGTTAATTAGAGAATCTGTTAAATATTCAAAGGCTAAAGGATATTTAACCGTTTATACTTCTCCTATGGAAATAGAACAAGAAGACGAATTACGAAGATTTGCGCAAATAATATCATACGTGCGTGCGTTTGAAGACCCGGTTGTGGGTGCTATTCCAGATTCATTACAAAGATTTGTATTGGGCAGAGGTATTAAATATAAATGCCCAAATGAGGATGTACAATTCTTATTAGATTTCTTTTGGCATTCCAATAATATGGAAATGTATAATAAAACATTGCTTTGGTTATTGATAGTTCAAAGTGAATATTTCCCCCTTTATTTTAGAAATCCTGATACCGGTGATATAAAAGTACGCGAAATACAACCATTAGAAATCATTAAAGTGGAAACAGACCCAGATGATAAAGCATCTATTCTTTCTTATAAAAGAGAATATATGAATACTAAAGGTACTGCATATACTAAATATTATGCTGATATTAATTATTACGATATAAAAGAAAAAGAAAATAAAAAATCTGATTTTGAAGATAATAAAAATTGGCAAGGTGAAAACGTATTTGTTCAGTTTATTAAACTTATGCGTAATAGAGAAGTTAGAGGAAGAGTATATTTAGAGAGAGTTCTCAAATGGGCAGAATGGTATAAAAATTGGATTATAGATAGGGCAATCATTAATCATGAAAAAGGTCGTGTTGTATGGTTGCTTATTTTAAAAGGCACGCAGGACGATGTTTGGGAAAGATTTAAAACTCCGCCCGCAGGTGGAACAATTAAAATTTGTACGCCAGATAGAGAATGGAAACCAATAAATGCTAATATAGACGCAGATGATGCTAAAGAAGATGGTTTGTTTTTATTGTATCAAGTTGCAGCAGGCGCAGGTATTCCTATTCACGTGCTTACACAAAGAACGTCCGAGAACGTGTATTCCAGCATAAGGGCGTCAGACAGTCCATTTAGTCAATTTATTTTAGATGTTCAAGATACTTTAATGGATGGTTATTTAAAACCAATGTTTAAAATGGTTATAAAATCATACATAAAGGCTAATAAAATCCCTAAAAAAATTAAGATTAAGAAATATGTTAAAGAATATTTAAGAGACACTTTCAGAAGTCAGTATGATAGATATACTGAAGGTGAATTAAACGAACAAAAGATGCTTAGGTTTATTAAAATTTTAACAGAATCCGCTATAAGGGATTTTGAAAATGATAAATTTTTAAAAGAATCTTCTGATTTATATAAAAAAGTAATAAGAGAATGTAAATTATTAGAAAATTCTTATACAAACGAAACATTAAAACTTTTAGAAAATTCAAATGAAAAGTTAAAACATGAAATTTTAGTTAAAGCATTTGAAGTATTTGAAAATGGAATTGAAGTTGAAATAAATACAGAAACCATTCCTATTGATATAGTATTTCCGGATATGGTAAAAGAAAATATGGTAGATTCTGCAAGAATTCTTGAAATACATAGAAAAATGGGTATTGTTTCTAAGACAACCGCGTCATCTAAAGCCGGTTATAATTCTGAACAAGAAAAATTCTTATTAAAAACAGAAGATTTTGGCGAACCAGAAGAAGAAATTGCTGACCCATTGAAAGATACCGATGATGAAGATATTGATGATGGTGAAGAAACCAAAGAACCGTTAAAAGGAAAAACTAAAAAATTAGATAAGGAAAAAAATGCCAAAAAATAAAATGTCTGGTGCAACACTATTAGAAGAACCTGTAGTTCAAGAAAAGAAAGTTATTGCTGCGGTTACGTTAGTATTATATGATACTCTTGAAAAAGATATACTTGAAAAAACAAATATAGAAGATATTGAATATAGACCAACACCAGATTCTTTGTCTATATTCAATTCTTTTTTAAATGATGTGTGTATGTCTATAAATTTTAGTGATGTCTTATCTAAATATGTTGCAAAGTAGGTAGTTTGGAAACATTAAAAGATGAATTAAATAATGCAATAAGACTTACATCATATTTATTGAATGTGAGACGAATATATAATTTTATTACAGATTCGTCTTATTATTCATATATATGTTCATTAAATAAATTAGAAGAATACTTATCATTTGCAGTATATGATAATTTTGATAGTCTTTTATCTATAATATACGATTGGGATTTAAATAAGCAAAGTACAATAGATAGTTCAGTTAAAAATCAACTAATTTCTAATCTTTTCATACAAAAAGTAATTAAAAAGTAATATTCTTAAAGAACTTTACTTTTTTGCTTTGCTTTTTGCGTATTTTATTATTATATTATAATCGACATTATAATAATGTCGTAAAATATGCAAAAATTATATAAATTAATGTATTTTCAAAAGGTAGATAATTATGCCATATAGCAAATTGTCTGATTTGCCAAATAATATTAAACGTTTTCCTTTGAATCAAAGAAAAGCATGGATGGCATCGTTTAATAGCGCCTATAATTCTTTTGATCCAAATAAACATAAAGCCGCAAACGCCGAAGCATATGCTTTTGCTGTTGCTAATTCTGTGGTTAAAAAAATGAGAAAATCTAAGAAAGAATCCCTTTCTATTTTTCCAAATGGTACTAAATTTACTACAGAAAAAGAATTAGATAATTATACATCTATAATAGAAACATTTCTTGAAATTGATGGAGATAATATGAAAGATTATAATATAGGTAATTCTATCCTTGCTTCTTTAAAAGAGGCTAAAATAGATAAAGATTCAAGAACTGCAGAAATAGTTGCTCTTGAGTCCGGTTGGTCTAAAAATGGGAATTATTATTCAAAACCGGTTGCTGAAAGTTTGGCACCTTTTTTATTGCAAAGACGTAAAATATATGTAAATCATGTTGAAGAATCGGAAAAGAAACTCGGAAGAGATTTATCAGATTGGGCGGCAACTGTTGAAGAAGCATATGGAAAAGAAGGAAAATGTCATGCAAAGATAAGATTTAGTGAAAATTTAAACGGAGAATTTTTATTTAAAGAATCTTTGATTCATCCCGAAGAAGTTCAATTTTCAATTGATGCGCTTGCGAGAGCCAAAGAAGGAGAAGCAGAAGGTAAAACCGGTATTATAATTGAAAAATTTGCTATGCTTGATTCATTGGATTTTGTTGATTATGCATCAGCAGGTGGAAAATTAATTAAAGCATACGCGTCCGCGGCTGCAACAGAATTATCTTTATTGCATGAAGCCGCGTTGACGTTAAAAGATAGAGTAGAAAAAGATGTTGAAAAATATAAACTGCAAACCTTATTTTGGGCGTTTGTAGACTTTTTACATGAACTTTCATGGTCTTGTGACTATGATAATGATGCCGATAAAAAAGCGGCAATCCAAACATTGGTAGATGAATTTCTGGCAGAGTTTGGAAAAATTGATGTTATAAAGGCGTTTGAGTCTTTACAAAAAGTGGGAGGTAAAATGAACCTTGTTGAATTGAAAGAAAAAGAAGGCACTCTTTTGGAAGAATTTAAGAAAGAAATTTTGAATTCTGAGGAAGTAAAATCCAAAGATACTAAAATTACAAGTCTTGATTCAGAAGTTGCAAAACTTACAGAGAGTTTAAATATATCCAAAACGGACTGGGAAAAAGAAAAAGATAGTCTCGTTAAGGAAAAAGAAAATTTACAAAAAGAAGTAGATGTTTATAAATCTGTTGAGGAAGCAAGCAAAAGAACTGCAAAAGTTAAAGAGTTGTTAAAGGAATCTACTCTGGGAGAACTTGAAAAACTTCCTAAAAAGATTCAAGATGATTTGGTTAAATTAGAGAAGGATGAAGATATTAAAGAGGCTATTAAAGCATATTCTGAATTAAAATCTTCAATTACCACAGTTGTTACTGCGGCAGGAGTAACAACTGTTACAACTGCACAGACCGATGACGTTTCTTTAGCCAAAGATAATGATAAAGCGGCTAAAATTTTTAAAAGCAAATAATTGGAGGTGAAAATATATGTCTACATCGTCTAATGTTGTTATTAAAGAATATGATGAAAGATGCGTTGTTAAATTACCAGTAGCCTCTGCAACAGTATTGGCCGCGGGTGATTTGATTGTTGCCACTGCGGATACTGCTACTACGTTAAAAGCGGCCGCCCTTTCTGCATCGTCTTTATATAATACTTTTGTAGGTGTTGCACTCGAAGGTTCTGAGAGTGGACAAGTGGAATATATCAGCGTTGCAACTCGTGCGAGAATTGCAATTAAGGTTGTTTCTACGAGTGCTGCGGCGCTTGTTGGAGATGCATTTTATTATAGTGCAGGTGCAAACGGTACAGATTGGCAAGTAACCAAATGTACTTCCGGCGTTAGTGGAATTACGTGGGCTCTTGAGGCGGTTGCCGCAGGAAGTTCTGGTGAATTTCTAATTGATACTCATGTTATGAAATCGGGCTTTGAGTTCGATAAAATTACTTAATTAATTTGGAGGTGGATATAAATGTCAAGTACATATTCTAATGTTGTTATAAGAGATTATGACCCGATTAGCGTAATCAAACTTCCCGTTGTTTCTGCGACTGTTATTGCAAAAGGGGATTTAATTGATGCGAGTGCAGATACTGCTACAACTCTTGTTGCGGCTTGTCATGCGGGTGATAATTCGTTGTTTTTTGGTGTTGCTTTGGAAGGTTCTGAAAGCGGAGAAGTTAAAGATATTTCTATTGCAACTATTGCAAAAGTTAATATTAAAGTTGTTTCTGGAAGTACAGATGCTCTTCCGGGAGATGCTTTTAAATATAGTGCCGGTGCTAATGGTACTGCGTGGCAGGTTACAAAAGCCACATCAGAGGGCATCATGTGGGCACTTGAACCGGTTTTGGATACTGCGGAAGGTGTTTTCCTTATTAATTCCCATGCTCTTGCTGGTGGATTTATATGGGATACTTGTACCGAAGGTTAATTAATTCTATAATTTGGAGGTTAATATAAATGTTTAATAAAACACAAGATATCGTTAAGTTGATTGAAAGCCATGTTAAAGAAAGTGGCAATAAAGAAAAAGGTTATGAAGCCGTTGGTGTGCAACTGCTTGAAAATCTAAAATCTGAAAAAATCAGAAAAAGTGAAATTTCCATTCGTGCTTTGTTTGAAGCGTGTCTTCAAGAAGCTCATCCCGATAGAGAACTTTCTCTGTCTACTGAAACACATAAATTGGCAGAAGCCGTTGGTAGTTCCAGTTTTCCTAATATTACGAAATATATCGTTAGTTCAGAAGCTATTCCTAAATTTGAATATAATATGGATAGAATTGCACCGTTGTTTACTGATATGGCGGCAACACGAACTGATGTTGAGAGAATTCCCGGTTTTACGGCCAACGAAGGCGTAGAATATGTCCCAGAGCAGTACCCTGTTCAGGAAACGGATTTTCATGAAAAATATGCAGAGGTTAAACTCTCTAAATTTCAACGTTCAATTTCTTTGACCAAAGAAGCCATTTTTAATGACAATACAGGTCAGATTATTGACCGTGCTGCATCTCTTGGTGAAGTTGCCGGCGAACAAATGGAAAAATTCTTAATTCAAACGATTGAGGTTCTTCCGAGAACGTTGCTTCCTTATGAAACAACGACTAATTTGGAATGTGCAAAATTTGACGGTACTACTGTTACGCGTACCAATTTTTACAGCACCGACCATAGTTCATTGGCTTATATGGGTTCGCAAACAAATGCTAATACGGCATCTTCTTGCGCTCTTGGTATTGATGGTATTGATACTGCTTATAAACTGTTTCCGAGTATGAAAAATGAACGCGGAGAATATATTGGTGTTAAACCCAAAACTCTTTTAATTCATCCTAATAATGCAGTTATGGCATATCAGTTGTTACAATCAATGTTTCAACCGGATACGCCTAATAATGCAAAGAATTTCTGGACTGGTCAATTTGATGTTGTTGCATCTAATTATATTGCCACTTCTACTGATTGGTATATGGGCGATTTTAAGAAAGAACTTGTTCTTTTGTATTGGGAACGCCCGAATGTTATTTCTCAGTCTGGCAATTTTGAAGCATCTTTTACCAGTGACATCTTAATGAGATGGAAATTTGGTTTTGGTGCCGGTGCTGGTCATAGAGATTATCGTTATATTGCTCGTTTGACTGCGTAATTTAAGTTACTAATGGGGAGGAGGGGGATTCTACTCCTCCCCTAAAATAAAATAAAGGAGAAAAAAAATGGGTGCAAATTCTCATACAACTACTTGGATTAAGAGGTTGTTTCTTGGTGATAAAGGTTCCAGTGCCGTCGAAACTTTAACCGATGGTGATATGGAAATTCAAAATGATTTATATGTTAAAGGTATTCTTGATGTTAATGGTGCTACTGATTTTGCAAGTACAGTAGCAGTAACAGGTGTTTTAACAGCCACAGGCGGAATTAGTGTTGCGAAACCATTGGTTGTTGCATCTACTTTATTTGGTAGAAATGTATTTAATGGCACATCAACGTCAGACGAAGTTACTTTATCCGGCGTTCTTTCTGGAGATACAATTCTTGCATTTCCATATGGTAGTTCTGTTAATGAATCCGGTGATACATTATCATGCGCCGCGAGTTCTACTGGTGGAGCATTTACTGTTTATAGAGATTCTGGCGGAACATCTGGTTTGACTTATGCGTATTTAGTTTTACGCGCTGCATAACTAAAAAATAATAAAGGGGCGGTAATCGCCCCTTTATCTTCACAATAGGAGATTGAAATGCCACACGTGGTCAAAGTTTACGATGAAGTAAATGCTAAAACTGCTCATATTCTTAGTGGTGTGACTTATACTTTTGATGCAATGGTTGAAGGTTCTGCTTATACTGGAAACCTTCAAACGGTTCCAATTTTAAATTCCACTAAAAAAGATATTGGTTGGTTTGATTCAAGTGCTTGTACGTTTACAGGAGATGTGTTTGTAACAGAAAAGGAAGAAGAACTTAATGTTTTAAGCAATGGTGATTATTATCTTGATTATAAAAACGGTTATTATAAGGTAATTGCCGCCACATCTGCTACACCAACTATTTCATATACTACATATATGATAGCAATTGCTTCTGTTGTGGATGTAGAATTAGGTTCCGTGGAATTGAAAAATGGCACGGATGATACAAGAGCCACAATCAATGCTGCAAATACAGCAAGAACAACAGGAACAACCACGTTGGTGGTTCAAAATATAGATGCTACTGGTAAAGTTTCTCCTGCTGGGGATGCTGTTGGCAATGCTCCTTTTGTAAAATTAGGTGATGGTACTGATACTTTAAATATATTAGTAGATAATGCTGCTTTTTCTACAGGCTCGACCGGAATTGGCATATTTGGTAAATATGAAGCAACCGCAACTACGTATAATGATGGTGATGCCGTACCGATTAAATTAGATGAGAATGGTAGAGTTGTTCTTAGTTCAGATATAGAAATTGGCGGCGTTGAATTGAAAAATGGCACGGATGATACAAGAGCCACAATCAATGCTGCAAATACGGCAAGAAGTACGGGAACTACTACATTAGCAGTTCAAACAATTGATGCTGCTGGTAAGGTAATGTCTTCAAATGGATTTAGAATAATAGCAGAAAGTTCATTAACGGTTACTACTGCCGGAACTCCTGTTGCTTGTCCTACCAATGCAAGTGCTAAAGCAGTTAGAGTTATAAATAATAATGTAGATGGAACAATTATAGCAGTTGGATTGAGTGCGACAGTAGATGCCATTTCTTCTCCGCCTATTGGTGTTGTTTTGACATCTTACAGTTCTGTCGTTATGTATGTTGTTGAAAATAGTAATGAAATCGCCATTGATTCCAGTACAAGTTTAAAAACTGCAACAATTCAAATTTTAGGAATATAGGAGATATTTAATGCTTGATAATTATTCTATAGAACGTGCCCCTTTGTTTGCAGTAGTTGATGGTGCAGTTAAAGAAATAATGGCTTTGCCTGTAAATGTGCCGAGTTTACAAATTGCAAGTACGGCTGTTACTGCGACCGCATCGGAAATTAATTTACTCGATGGTTCATCCGGTGCTACTGTTGTTAATAACAAAGCGGTTATTTATGGTGCAAGTGGTGAAATAGTTGCCAATTCTGAAACTATTGGTTCGACAACTGCAGGCGGGAACTTGACCGCAAACGCTACTCTTGAAACAACTATTGCCCCGACAATGGCATCTGCAAACTGGACAGGCACTAATGGTTGGTCTTCAAACGAGACACAACTAATAAAAGTAACAAATGCCGCTATTGGTACTATTCAACCTTCTGGGACTACGGGTACGCCGACGGCTAATGTGACCTATAAGGTTGTTATCACAGCAAGTGCTACAAGTGGTGCGATTACCTATACCTATGGTGGAGTTGCAGGAACAACGATAACTGCAACTACAATAACGGATTATATTACAGCAGCAACAACTGGAAAACTTATCATTTCTGGTGCGATTTCATCAACAGCAACAATTACCGCAATAAGTATTCAGAAATTAACCGACGCGACAGGTGATGTCTCTATCGCTGGCAACCTGAAAGTTGGTAGTCCAATCCAGAATATGAAAGGGACTGATATAATTACAATCAGTTCGACTGGGAATGTCGGCATCGGGACGACGAGTCCAGCGGTTAAACTTACGATTCAACAAGCAGACCAAGTATATGCTCAAATAGATGCACCATCAATTTGGGATATGGCACTGGGAATCACAGCAAACACTTCTAAAATATCAGGAATAGACTTTAAGAATTTTAATTCAGCTGGAGACGTTCGTTTTATAGCCAGAAATGACGCAAATGATAGAGTATCTATGAATATGCCTGGTTCTACTAATACTACCACATTCTTTGGACAAACTGGCGCTAACGCTGCTGCAATTTTCTTAACTGGTGTTGCTGATACTGATAAAAAATTATCCATTGGAACTTTTACTGCTGGGGATTTAATATTAGGAACAGATAATACAGAAAGAATGCGTATTTTAAGCACTGGCAACGTCGGCATCGGGACTACTGCTCCCGCCACAAAACTTGATGTTGCCGGTTCAATGCAAGTATCTTCATCCTCTGCTCTTACTTTAGGTGGATATGTAACTAATTATTTAGAAGCATCTGCAACTTTAACTGGTGCTACTACAACTATTGAAGTTAATATTCCTGCTACATCAAGAATAGTAGGTGTTCAATTAAGAGTAGATACTTTAATTACTTCAATTAGTGGTACAACGTGGAGTGCTGCTTTTTCAGGTGGTTCAACATCTGCTATTTGTTCTGGTCAAGCATTTACAAAGAATACAAAAGTAAATTCATTTGTAAATGATATAATTACATCTGAAGCAGATATTGTTATTACCCCAGATACAGATGGGTTTACTGCGGGTGTTGTGAGAGCCGTGGTTTATTATAATTTATTTACCGAGCTTGGCAGTCTATAAAGGAGAAATAAAATGGCAGCAATTACATATCATTCACAAGGTGTTTCCCCAAGTACAATACATGCTACTTTTAAATCTCCTGCTGCGAGTAGTGGAAATTTTCATGCATTTGGTTTTTATGAAGCACCAGCAGCAGATGCAAATTTAACACAATTATCTGCAACACAAACATTAGGTAGTGCAAACAATGCTTATATGGCACAGGTATTTATTGTTGCCGCAGCCGCAGGAACTGTTGGTGGAACAGGTTCTGGAGTTGCAAAAATAACTATTACAGGAACATCAGTTACTCATGCTGGAGTAAGAACTCCTGCCGATAGTGAAGTTTTGGTAGCAGATATAACGGCATTAACTACGAATCAATTTGTAGAATCCACTAAAATGTGGGTTGGTACTGTAACTTTAACGCTTGCTCCAACAGTTGACCGTTCAGAATATGCAGTAGATTTTAATTATGGTTATGCTTCAGTATCTCATTTTTTTGAACATACGGTACAAATAAAACAATTTGAATGTACGGGTAGAGCAGGAGCAACTGATACAGGATTTAATATTCAATTACTTAAACATTCTTCTGTTGGTTGGGTGTATCATGCAACTGCATTTGTGCCGGGTGGAACCGTAATACTTGATATGAATACAGATTTAAATACAGAAAAAAATATTACAAGCGGTAAAAGATTTCATTATCATAGAAAAAATTTAACTAATATAATTATTGGTTCGGATGGAAGTGAAGGAGTTGTTTTGAGAATAATAACCGGTGCTAACAATGCAGTTGAATCAATGGATATGCGAATTCATTTTAATTGGATGTAAGAAATTGGAGAAATAGATGGCAATTCTGGAAATTTTAGGCTTGAACGAAAGCACCCCACAAATAGTAAACGCCCAATCAACAGATTCTTATTTGGCTTCAAGACCAATCGAGTTTAAATCTACCGTAAACATTCCTTCTTCGTGCTTACAAATTCAATCAACGGCAATTACATCGTCCGCCTCAGAAATTAATATTTTGGATGGTGTGACTGCAAATAAAGATGAACTTAATCTGCTTGATACTTCTGTTGCTGGTACGGTAGTTAATTCTAAAGCGGTTATTTATGGCTCAAATGGAGAAGTAAATGCTTCGATTTTGCAAATTCAATCAACGGCAATTACCCTAACTGCTTCACAACTGAACACCGGCGGTTTTAAACAACAGGTGGTCACCGTTGCTGCTTCTGGTGGGGATTATACAACCATTACTGCCGCCTTGACCTCAATTACGGATGCCGCAAGTGGAAAAACATATTGTGTTTTAGTTACAACACCTGCTGAATATGATGAAGCAATTACATTAAAAGATTATGTTGATATTGTGGCGGTTGACCCTGAAAATACTTATATCACAAGACAGGTAACAGATAATGGCGTGGCGGTTCATTGCTACCTAAAAATTAATATCAACAATAAGCAGACGGATGGAAGTTATGGTTTGGATTTATCAGGGAATTCGATAATAACCGTTGATGGTAATATCACAGGTGGTATTGGTTCTGAGGATGGTGGTATTGGTGTTAATAATGCTTCGACGGGTATAATTACTATAAATGGGAATATAAATGGGGGCGTTGGCGAAGAAAATGGGGGCGTTGGTGTTTATAATTTATTAACTGGAATTGTTACTGTAAATGGAAATATAACATCTTCTTATATTCCGGTATATATGAGTTCTACAGGTACGGTCAAAGTCAAAGGCGATATAACATCTACTTACAACAATGCCGCAGGCCACGGCATTACTCCTGCTGCTACTTCAATATTTCAACATGAATTTGGCAAAATAATTTGCACCCATGCAGACGCAAGTGCGGTATATTGTGCAAGTGCCGTTAATGTTACTATGATTGGAAGTTGGGCAAATAGAGATTTACATTCCAATGTAACAAATTTAGTTTCTGGCGGATTCAATTGGGATACTAACGTGACATGAGTATTAGAATAATTATATCAGACACGGTTTTAACGGGACATCCTGAATCAGTTCGTTCTGCCATTTCAGTTGGTTATGGTTCTGATATATCTGCTCAATGTGAAATAAACACAAGCGGGTTATCTGCTGCATTACTTAGAGCGGTTGAAGTTGACGCAATTGCAGTAATTCGTTCTACAACAGGTGTTAATAATTATATTTCTTTAGCACAAGGTTATTATAATAATTATTTAATTCAAACTTTTATGCCTTTAGGTAATAACTCTTATGTTGAGTTATCTACGCCAACATCTATTCCAGTTATAATTATTTGTGGTGCGGGTGATGAAGAATTACAAAATAATACAGGATATGGTAATGGATTAGAATTTTGGGATTGGGATTTATCACAAACAACAGACCCAACAGGAGACCAATCAAGTTACAGTAATGGTATTATTCTTGGTAAAATTTTAAAAATAAAAGATACTTTAAATTGTAGTTGGTGGGAAGCAAGATATAGAGCAAGAATGACTTGTCCAAGAACGGAACCCAATAGAGTAACTTCTCCGTGGGAAAAGATAAATGGTTATGGTAGAATAGATGTATCTGCTTCAACAGGTTATAGTGAAACTATAATTGCAGACCCATATTATACAGCACCTCCGCCTGAAGTAGCAGACCCGCCTACTATTAATCATTCTGAAAGTTATACTACATCTTCCGTTACTATTACTTTTACACCAGAAAAAAGTTCTGGGGTTTATAGGTATAAATATGATGATAATGCATGGGCAAATTTATCTTCAACTACTATTCCTGAAACTACTTTAGAAATTGGAAGTCATACTGTATATGTTCAGGAATATTGGAATGATGCGTGGAGTGAATCAGGTGTTGCAGTTTTTACAATGGAGGATGATATGAGTAATAATGGTTGGAATGATGGTGTTTTTAAAGTTGATGAATCCTCTGTTATGGGAACGACAGGTGGATTTATAGTAAAAGTTGCTGAAGCAGTAAGCGCAACTTTAAGTGGAGCATCGGGCAGTATTGCCGTAAATGTTCCGCTTGGATGTAGAATATTGGGAGTTCAACTTAGAGTAGATACTTTAATTACTTCAGTATCTGCAACAACTTGGACTGCTGTTTATGTAAATACACCAACTACCGCTATTTGTAGTGGTCAGGCGTTTGCAAAAAATACAAAATATAATGCAATTCATTCTGCGTATGAAGTTACAACGGGAGTAGTTACAATAACAATTACACCAAACACAGGCACATTTACTGCTGGTGTTGTGAGAGCGGTGGTTTATTACAACGATTTTGATTCGATGGCAAGTCTATAAGGAGATAAAAAATGGCAGCAATTACTAATCACATACAGAATATTCCAGCAAATAGTTTATCTATGTGTATTCACTAATTTTTTGTATATTATAATATGAAAAAACTTATAGCATATAAATATCGTCTTTATCCCACTAAAGAACAGCAAATTCTTTTAGCAAAGCATTTTGGTGCTGTAAGATGGATTTATAATTATGCTCTAAATAAGAAGATTGAATTATATAAAAAGGAAAAGAAAACCTTATCAAGGTTTGATTTAAGTGAAATTCTTACCGGATTAAAAAAGCAAGAAGAAACTTCTTGGTTATCTGAAGTTAATTCCCAATCTTTACAGTTTTCTTTATTAAATCTCGATAACGCATATAATAGATTTTTTAAAGAAAAGAAAGGTTTTCCTAAATTTAAAAGTAAAAGAAATAAGCAGTCTGTTCAATTTCCTCAATATAGTAAAGTGAATTTTGAGGATAATACTCTTTATATTATGAAATTTAAAGAGGGCATCAAATGTAAGTTTAGTAGGACGTTTGAGGGTAAAATAAAAACTACTACAATTTCTAAAACCCCAACTAATAAATATTTTGCTTTTATTTTAGTTGAAGAAATTGTCCCAGAAGTTATTAAATTTCCTATTCAAAAGGATAAAACGGTTGGTATAGATTTGGGTATAAAATCCTTTTTAGTAACTTCAAATAATGAAGTATTTGATAATCCTAAATACTATAAACAATCTTTAAATAAACTTAAAGTAGAACAAAAGAAAATATCAAGAAAGAAACTTGGTAGTAATAATAGAAATAAACAGAGAAAAATAGTAGCAAAGTTACATGAAAAAATAACAAATCAAAGAGAAGATTTTATTCATAAGGTTTCGAGGCAATTAGTAAACGAAAACCAAGTTACAACATATTGTTTTGAGACCTTGAATATTCGAGGAATGATGAAAAATCATCATTTAGCACAAGCAATAGGAGATACCGGTTGGGCGTCTTTTGTAAATTATCTATCATATAAAGCAGATTGGATGGGAAAAAATATTTTTAAAATAGGAAGATTTGAACCTTCTTCTAAAACGTGTAATATATGTGGGAATATAAACCAAAATCTCACTTTGAAAGATAGAGAGTGGGTTTGTGATTGTGGTGCAAAACTTGATAGGGATTTCAATGCTGCTTGTAATATAAGAGATATGGGTTTAAAACAAATAGGGTTGGGCAAACCCGAATTAACGCTTGGGGAGATTGGATAATGTTTCAGTCGCGGAACCAAGAAATCATGGGGATATGCCAAAAGTTTTTTGAACCAAAAGGAAATAAAGTTTTGGATTTAATAAGAGAACACTTTTTATATTCAGATGGTATGTCTTTTCAGGATATACTATTTTGGGATTTGTTTGGAGCAGGATTGGGTAATTTTGTAAGATTACTATTATTGATTTAAACATTGAAGGATTTTATGCAAAAAGGAGATAAACATGTTCGATGCAATTTGTGTTGTATTAGTATTTTTATTAATTCTTGTTGCATTAAGTCCTCTTTTTGGCAGAAAGGAGTAGATTGTGAATGATATAAAGGAAAACGGTTGGAATGAAATGAAAAATTTGGTACTTAGTGAAATTAAAAGAATAAATAAAAATTATGAATCTTTGGATGTAAAATTAGATGCCATAGATAAAAAGGTAGATATAATGAGTTCTAAATTAGAATGTTTGCCCAACCATGAAACGAGAATAAATACTTTAGAAACAAACCAATCTGCTCTTAATGTAAAATCTGGTATATGGGGAGTAATTGGTGGTGGAATACCTATTATAATTATGATTTTTATTTATTTTATAATAAAGGTGGTTTAAAATGAAGGAATGGGGTAGAAAGTTTTTAGTTGCAATGATTCTTCTTATATTATCTTCTGTTTTATTATGGTTTGGTAAATTAGCAGAAGATTTATGGAAACAATTGGCTGAGATTACATTTATTACATTTGTTGGTGGTAATTCAATAGAAAATCTTTTGAAGTATTGGAAGAAATGAATTTAAAACAAATATTATTTTTTATATTAATCATTTCTATTTTTATTGGTGGTTTATTCGTAGGTAAATCCTTAAATAAAACCGAAATAGTAGAATCAATAGATACATTGTTTATACCATCTGAACCTAAAATAATATGGAAAACTGCATATATTACAACATTATTACATGATACAACTATTATAAACGGTTTAGATACTATATTTATAAAAGATTCCACCATAATAGCGAAGATGGACACCTCATTTGATGAAGGTAAACTTGGTATATTATATTATTATATGCCCGCCAATTTGTTTAGACTTGATTGGAAACCAAACCCAAAAGAAATAATTACTATTACAAACAATATATATCCAAAAAAATCTTTAATGGATAATATTTTTATTGGTTTTGGAATATCTCAAAATGGCAAACCATGTTTAAATATTAGTTTTGGTTACTCAATAGCGGATATACTCAGAAAGAAGAAATAAATGGCAACATCCAAAGAACAATTTATATTTTTAAAAAATAGTCTACTATTGATGGATTATGCAATTAAACTTGGATTTATACTTACTTACGGTGAAGTATCAAGAACAATAGAACAACAAACTATTTATTTTAAATCCGGTAAAAGCAAGACAATGGATTCCAATCATCTTAGAAAAATGGCAATAGACCTTAATTTTATTAAGAATGGTAAATTAATAACAGATCCAGAAATATTACTACCAATAGGCAAATATTGGATTAGTCTCAATCCTAAAAATAGATGGGGCGGAGATTGGAATATGAACGGCAATGTCAAAGATGAAAATTGGCATGATTGTCCTCATTTTGAGATGCTTCCATAATTATTTCTCCAAATAATAAGATTTCTCTTGACTTTTGCAATAAAAAACGTTATATTATAAGCGTGATAAATTTTTAAATAACAAAAAGAGGTAAAGAAATAACTATGCAATGTCAATATTGTGATTCGGAAAATGTAAATTTTAATGGATATAATAAAACGAGAGATAGACACAGAGTGTTTTGTAAAGATTGCGGACATGAATTTAGTATACCAATAAATGATGTAGATGAATTACCGGATGGTGAAATAATTGAAAATTTAATAGAACCCAAACACGAGCAAGTTCAAAATGATTTTAATAATAGATTTGTAGAAATAGTTGGATTTTATCAATTATATGGTAAAGAGAAAACATTATCTATTTACAATATAAAAGAAGAGACGTTAGATAAATATATTAGAAATGTAAAAAATGCATATGGTAAATCTGACCTTGATAAAAACGTTATATTAAAAAAAATTGCTGAAATATACACCGATAAAGAATTATCTGCAATTGCCAACGGTGGCAGAATTCTTCCGGGCAAAGATAGAGTTCCGGTTGTAGATTTTGAAGGAGAAAGAGTCCGTATTGGCGCAATGACCGATACTCATTTTGGTTCTATTTATACAGATGTAAATTATGTATATCAAGCATTTGAAGAATTTAAAAAAGAAGGTGTTGATTTTGTTACACATTCTGGTGATGTTACAGAAGGTATGAGTAATAGAGCGGGTCAAGTATATGAATTATCACATATTGGATATACTTCACAAAAAAAACATGCAATAGATGTTTTAAGTCAATGCCCAGCACCATTATATTTAATAGATGGTAATCATGATAGATGGCATTTAAAAGCAAATGGTGCTTATATAGTAGAAGATATAGCAAGCGCAATAGGTGCAACTTATTTGGGCGCAGATGAAGGAGATATATCTTTAAAAGGCAAAGCGACTTTAAAGTTATGGCATGGAGAAGATGGTAATTCTTATGCGTATAGTTATAGACTTCAAAAGATAATTGAAAGTTATACTGGTGGCGAAAAACCAAATGTTCTTTTTGTCGGACATACACATAAATCTTTATATATTTTTGAAAGATTTATTCATTGTTATTCATTAGGTAGTATGCAAAAACAAAGTAAATGGATGCGCAGTGGGCGCATAGCTGCACACGTGGGATTTTGGATAATAGATATTTATGTTGGTAAAAAAGGTGTAAATAAATGTACGGGTACTTGGTATCCGTTTTATGCATAATATGTTAATATATAAAATTCAAAATATTTTAAATCTTAAATGTTATATTGGTCAGACAACACAAATATTAAAAAATAGAATTTCTTGTCATATTAGAGGTTGTGGGTGTATCGCAATAGATGGGTCTATTAAAAAATACGGAATAGAAAATTTTGATATTTCTGTTATAGATGATACTGCTACAACTATTGAAGAACTTAATACACTCGAAGAAAAATACATTTTAGAATATAATAGTTTATCTCCCAATGGATATAATTTAACTACGGGTGGAAATAATAGAATTCCAACAGATGAAATTAGAGAAAAAATGTCTCGTATATTTAAAACTATAAAACATACATATATACCATCTAAGGAATGTTTATTAAAACGGGGCGAATCTATGAAAAAAGTGTGGGAAGAAAGAAAAAAGAATGGTGTTTTTTGTCGTAAACCTGTGTCAGAACAAGCAAAAATGAATATGTCAAATGGGCATAAGGGTAAAAAATTATCAGAGGAAACAAAAAGAAAGATTTCTATTGGAAATAAAGGTAAAATAATATCTGATGAAACAAAAAGAAAACAATCAGAATCAGGAAAAGGTAGAATTTTTTCAAAAGAGCATAAAGAAAATATAAGTATTGGTAGAAAAAAATATCTGGAAGAATTGAAAAAAAACCCGGATGTTTTTAAAGAATACATGAAACGTTTAAATAATGGAAAACAAAAATAATAATATAAATATGTTTCAAATGGTGGTGTAAGAATAATTTCAAAGTTCTTTAGATATTTGCTTTGCTTTTAGCGAGTAAATATCTTATATTTAAAGCGTGATAATAATATTATTATCACGCTTTTGCGTTCTGTTATCAGAATGAATCTATAAATACCCACAGGGGCTTTTCTCTTAGCGAGAAAGAAGAAATTGAGAATAATTAAATTATCTTTTCTTGGAGAAATATAAATGGCAACAACTAAAAGTCTAAGGACTTCTTCCCCCAGATTTTGTACAATTCTTGATGTATGTAATAAATTTCCGCGTTTGGTTGCAACTTCTATAAATCTTGACCAAAGTGATTCACCCATTGTACTTTATGATGCCCAAGTGGACGATTCAATATTTATGGCATCTCAGCGAATTTATAATGCTCTTATGCCAACATATAAAAGTATTACTGCTTTAGAAGAAACGGCACCGTGGGTTGGTTCAATAATTTCCAATAGACAAAATACAGTTCCGGCATCAAGATTGCTCGCTGCCGATGCGGGAACTTCTGCAATATGTGAACATTTTACACTTACATTTACATCCTCAAGTGGTTATACAGTAAGTGGATTTTTAAGTGGAAGTGTTGGTTCTGGTACAATAACATCTGATTTTACTTCTACTGGGGGAGATTTAATAATTTCTGCCTCGTCTGTTACGGGTATGTTTTCTGGTACATTTGCATCAGGAGATATGATTTTTATTTCTTTGAATAAGTGGAACAGATTTATTTCTAACATTGCAACATATTTTGCTTTATCAGATGTATTGAGAAATCTTGCATATTCAAATGCGGTTAATATAGACCCAAGTATTTTTGAAAGATATGCAAATCATGCAAAAGCAGATTTAAAAGCACTCCAAACCCCGTATGCAGATGATGGTTATAGATTATCTACATTACCAAGTAGAGATTTTTCTGATTGGCAATGTGGAGGATGGGATGGTGGACTTTATGACCATCTCGGAACACCGGATGACAATGAATTTGGTGATGAAATGACAGATACTTATTCATCTAAATAAAAGTGATTAATCATGGCAGGTAATTCTAACGGTATAATTTTCTTTTGGAAGTATGGTAAATTACTTGCCGTACCAGAAGAAAAATTTAATCAAACTATTAATTTAAAATTTACTTGGAATGTAAGTAATATTTTTAAAGAAATTTTAAAACCAGATAGAAATACCAAAGTTAAATATGTGAAAATACAACCAAATATATCTGCATTAACCCCAAGAGGTGGTGTAAATTCTATATCAGACCCCTCTAATTTTAAATTATTTTTTTATGATACTCTTAATGAAGGTGAAGAAAAGGCATATGCCAATTTAAATACTGAAAAAATATCAAAAGCCGCAGAAAATGCAAGTGCAGAATTGCGTGCAGCATTTTTAGATAATTTAACAACGGGTCCAAGTATATGGAAAGAAGTTTCAAATGAAAGATTGAATAGGCGTTCGATTATGACATCATTGGGAAGTACAACTCAATTACCTGTAGACCCAAGTGTTCATTATACAGAATCTGTATTTAAAAAAGTTATAGATAGTTATAAATATACGGTTACTAATGATGCTAAAAAAAATATATTAAAAATTGAATTGAAATCAGATAAATTACCAAATGCGCCTCATCCTGATTTTGTTGGATGGAAATCTGGGTTTAAGGGTCCAAATGAAATTTTATTATCTATTATGGGATTACAAGTTAAAAATAATAGTGGTATTTCCAAATCTGGTAATAACATGATTGTTCCTATAACACGGGAGAATTATGGTGATTGGTCGAGAACTTCATATAGAAAACAAGTAAATGGTGATTGGAAAACAATTAATTTAGGATATGAACAAAAAGCAATGGCATATATAGGCGGCGGTTATCCTACTATTAAATATCCATCTAAAAATACACCAGAACCGCCCGGAATACCTGTTATGTTTGTGCTAAAAATAAATACAAAACCATATTATTTTCAAGATGCAAATAATGAAAGTAAAAGACGTGTTGTATTTTGGAGTAAAGAAAAAATTGGTGGTACAATAACATTTCCTAAAAATGTATTATCGGTCTTAAAAAAGAATGGATTTTTGTCAAAGGAATACAATAAATAAATGAGCATTTCAAGTACAAATATGTCTACATTGCTTACTAATCTAAAGACTTTAATTTTAGAGTATCAAACCACCACTTTGTCAAAAATTAATACATTTCAACGCGGATGTTTATCTCCTGTTTGCGTTTTTCCGTCTTTGGCAATATTACCTATTTCTGAAAATTATATTTATGGTTTTTCTAATGGTAAATATGAAGTAGAACGCAGTATACTTATGGAATGTTACGATATAAAACTTTCTACCAAACAATCTAAAGACAACAGCATAGACCTCATAAAGGCAATTAAAAATATTTTAGAAGATAATTTTACTATCAAAGATTCTTGTTATACTTCTAAATGGTCTAATGAAAATTATGGTGAAACAATAGATGTATCAAAAGGTTTTTTAAATATGTCTTCTATTACTTTGTTATGCAAGACAAGAGAAACATATCAAACTACCACAGTTACAAATACGACTACAAATAATCCATCTATTGTAACATTACAAGATAAAATTTTGAGTATTTTAAAAACAAATAAAGTTGCAAAATATTCAACGGTTAAAAATATTGTGGATTCTCCGATTAGTCCAATACCGGAGTTTCCTGCTATTTTATTGGGCGCAGGAACATTATCAAGAAAAGAATATCCTAATGCGAATGTTTCTGATGTATCTTTTAATATAGGTATCGCAACCCAATTGTTTCATAAAGAAACATCTTTAAATCACAATCTTTCTATTGTTGAAGGCGTTAAAGATGTTTTACAACAAGACCACACATTTGATGGTTTGTGTGATTTTAGTAATATTCGTTCTGTATATTATGCACAAGAACGAATTCCAAGCGGATTCTTATATTCTACGAGCATTGATTTAGTATGTAGAATAAGAGAATTTATTTAAGAAAGGAATAAGATGAAAATGTTATATACGGAAGTTTTTTTACCTGACAATCTTTTACCAAGAGGTGCAGTAGAGTATTTTAATACACACGAAGATGAATTTGTATTATTAAATGATAGGCAAATGGTTCCGCTTCCAATGGAAGTATATTGGCAAATACGAAGTAAAGTAATTGC
>Ga0172381_10000981_pt1 | contig 35420 bp, 54 predicted proteins | sample Leawel6488metaG_FD_119754 | JGI IMG/M metagenome (GOLD analysis project Ga0172381, IMG submission 119754) | Leachate microbial communities from a municipal landfill in Southern Ontario, Canada - Leachate well 64-88 metaG | ecosystem: Engineered > Solid waste > Landfill > Unclassified | place... | reverse complement strand
GTAATTCAGCAGTTAAAAAAATTTGTGATGATGACGATTGTGAAGGATATCATATTCCTACATTTGAATCTTGGGATGAATGCATAATATGTAGAAAAAAATGGAATATAGAAAAATCATATTCTAATGAAGATTATGAAAAGCAAAGAAATTAGGACTTGATTTAAATGATTGGGATAATTATGTAGAATATTATAGGATAGAGAAAAGAGAAGAATACGAATAAAAAATAAGATAAAATTACAATTTTATTTGAAAGGAAGGAAATTTAATGAATACATTAGAAAAGTTTGGAGTAGGAAGTGCTATTGCAGGATTCTTGGGATTATTAGTATTTGCTCCAGTAATAACATTTGGATTTGCATATTTAGGAGGATTAATTCTTGAATGGACAGTAGGGAATTCAGTAAGTAGTGGATTAAATATTGTTTTCAATACTACAAGGTTTACTCCAGAATTAATTCCAATTGCGTGTGCTACTTTTGCTACAATAGGAAAATACTTTAAATCTAATCAAACAAACAATAATAAAACTAAATAAAATACATTACTTATTGGGAGAGATATAAAAAAATGAATGAATGTCGTGATTGTAATAGATGGGAAGAAAAATATGATAATCTATATAGAAGATATGATAGGCTATCAGACTCTTATAATAAATTAGAAAAAGAAAATAATAAACTATATGGCCAGAAAGATCATGCAGAATATAGAATTAGAAATGAACTTGAACCAAGAATTAAGAGAGAGCAACGAAGTTATGATAGTTGGGCTACTAGTGGAGGAGGAGATGAATGTTATCAAAATGGTATGAATGGTCATTGTGGATTTGAATGTTCTGTATTTGGTTCTAAGTGGGATTGTTTTAAAAGTGTAAATACAGAAGAGGAAATTTTAAATATATACGAAAACTATATAAATGATGGATTAATTCTTGATCTAATTGAAGAACACGGACTAGAAGAAAAAGCAAAAGAAATAGATAGAGAATGTTTAAAAGAACGAATAAATAAACGTAAAGAATATATAGAAGAATATAAACAAGATATAAAAAAATGGGAAGAAGAATTATTAAATATATAACCAAATAAAAGTTGGAATTCATTGTAAAGGAGAATATATGTTAGATAAAGAAATAGTAATTAAGAAAATGCAAGAACGTGGGTTTACAGTTTACGCACATATGAACCTAAATTGGATTCATTTTATTTCAAATCATATGTACGAAACTAATAGAAGAAAAGAACCAGTAATAAATATTATTGTGGATTTAGAAAAAGACGAATTTAAGTGCATTTATAATGTTCATATGAGTATTAATACTTTAAATACTCCTACTTGTGGATCTGTATTAAATGATAATCATTTTGATAGTATCGTAGGAAAAATTGAAACTCATGCGAAATGGCTTGAAAGAATTACAGGATAAAATATAACTTTTATCTGAAAGGAGAAATAATTAATGTCAGATATTTACAAGCATACAAAATCAGGTAATTTATATTTATTTATTGGTTATGGTAAAGAAACCAATAATGCTAATATTGTAGTTATTTATAAAGCACTATACGAAGATAATCAAATATGGGTTAGGGATTATGAAGAATTTTTTAGCAAAATTGAATTGCAAGACAAATTAGTACCTAGATTTGAAAAAATTGAAGTTGAAAGATTACCTAATAGATTTTAAAAGGAGAATTAAATGGATTCATGCTTTACGTGTAAAAAATATCCTGACTGTACTACAAGATTAGGGTGTAATCTAGTAGGTTGTTTAGGATGGGAACCTGTAGCTAACTTAGTTGAGATTTGTAATAGTTGTGATAGTAAAAATTGTCATGAGGATATAAGAAAAGAATGTATTATCCCAAGTAAATATATGGGGTATTATAGAACATTAAAATATAAAAAACCTAAATAAAACGTATCTTTTATCTGGCTGAGAGGATGAATATATGTTACAAGATATAATCACTACTATCATTAATAAAATTGAAGAAGCAGAAATTAAAGCTAAAAATGAAAATTTAAATGGTTCTCTATTATGGAGTGGTAAAGCAGAGGCTTACAGAGATACATTAAAACTAATTATGGACAATTATAGTAAATTGAAAGATAAATCAATATTTTAAAAGGAGATATGAATGAAAGAAACTATTATTTGTGATATGGATGAAGTAATATGTGATTTACTAACCCCTTTATTCAAAGAATATAATAAAATATATAAAACTAGTGCTAATATTAATATGCTTACAGATTACTTTCTATTAGATGGAATGAAAGATATTTATAAGCAAGAAGGATTTTTTCTTAGTCTTAAACCATTTCCTGATGCAATAGAAACATTAGAAAAATTAAATGAAAAGTATAACTTGATTATTGCTACATTTGCAGAAACAATGCAAATTGTAAATGAAAAGTATATGTGGGCAAAACAAAATATGCCTTTTATACCTTTTAATAATATAGTTTTAGGTAATTATAAATGGATGATGGATGCTGATTATTTAATAGATGATAATCCTCATTATTTAACAAGATTTAAAAAATGCTGTATATGCGTGGATAAACCATACAATAGAGATGAAGGATTAAATTTTAAATATAGAGTTAATAGTTTGAAAGATGTGGAAAAGATTTTGTTGACAAATCAGAACTAAACAAATATAATATATTAAAGAGGGTGATAATTAATTGGGTAAGAAATGGACAAAAGAGGAAGAAGATTTATGTAAACAGTTATTAGTTGAAGGCAAAAATTATGATGAAATAGCAATAATATTAAATAAAAGTGTGAATGCTATAAAAAATAAAAATAGAAAACATTGGAGAATATTTAATCAACAAAATAATGAAATGAGTTATGAAGAAATCGAAGATATATTTAAGCAATACAATTTAATTTTAGATAAAACTGTAAAAATGATAAATAAATCTAAACAGTTAAAAGCCTATACAAAAGAAGGATATATCGTAACCCCTACATTATCAAATTTAATAGCAGGGCATAATCCTGCTTTGTTTAATTCGTCAAATCCTTATACTATGTGGAATATTAAAAATATATGGTTACCTAAAAATGCACCAGAATATGAATTGTTAAGTGAAAAATATACAAATGCAACTGAAAAAGATTTAATTTGGCAATTAAAAGATAAAAGTTATCCCCCATTTAATATGCAATGGTCTGTTTTTCAAAATGGATCAAGAAATCCATACACACAATATGAAAGAGGAGCAGATAAAAAAAGACATCCTAAAGAAAAAGTATTACAGATGATAGAAAATATATTTGAAAATGATAGTAAATATGCTGGATGGCAAATAAAAGATGGAGAAATTGATAAATATAGAAACAGTCAAAGTAAATTAGTTTTTGTTCACAAAAATGGATATCTTGGATTGCTTACATTATTAGATTTACAATATGGTTATTCTTTTGAATTATTCCATACGAATAGAAAAGAAATATCTTTACATAATTTAAATAAATGGTTGGAATTGAATAGTAGTTTTATACTAAAAGAAGGACAAAAATATACTGGAATTTCTAAAGATTATATATTTATCTGTTTAAAACATGGAGAATTTAAATGTACAATACCAAGTATTATACATAATAAATATATATGTAAAGGGTGTTTAAAAGAAAATATATCAGGTGAAAATAGTTCTCATTGGAATCATGAATTATCTGTTGAAGAACGTGAGAAAAGAAGAAATAGAAAATTTATGGAAGATGAAAATTGGAATAAAGTAGCTAGAAAACATAAAATGATAAACAATTATACTTGTGAAGCATGTGGTTATAAAGGAAAAAAGAAGTTTGAAATAGTTTCTCATCATAAAGACAATTGGAAAGATTATCCTGATTTAAGATACTATATAGAAAACTTGGCTTGTTTATGTAAAAAATGCCATATAGATTTTCATAGTGAATATGGAAATAAAAATAATACACTTGAACAATATGAAAAATGGATAATTGAGCAAAGAAAACTTATGAATTACTATTTTGAAGAAGAATACACAGAAAAAGAGATTAACGAAGCAACATTTTACAGTCCTGTTTTATATGAAGAGATGTATTTAAAGGGCAAATTAGATGATTAAATATAATAATATATATTAAAGAAGGTGAATAATTGTTTGCACAACTACATTCTCATTCTATGCACTCATTAATAGATGCTATATCAAAACCAGAACAAATTATAGAAAAACTTAAAGAAAATAATCAAAATTGTATTGCTCTAACAGATCACGGAAATACTTATGGAGCAGTTTATTTATATAAATTATGCAAAAAAAATAATATAAAATTTATCTATGGTTGTGAGTTTTATATTTGTGATGATATTAATATAAAAGATAAAAATAATAGATATTATCATTTAATTATTCTAGCGAAATCAGAACAAGGGCGTATTAATCTAAATAAGTTATTAACACATGCTTATGTAGATGGATTCTATTATAAATGTAGAATTGATTTTAATTTACTTAAACAATACAAAGAGGATTTAGTCATTCTCTCAGCATGTCAAGCAGGAGAAATACAAAGATATTTAGAACAAGAAGATTATCAAAAAGCAGAACAAATAGCTTTACAATATAAAAATGAATTTAAAGAAGATTATTATATTGAAATCCAAAGTTCTCATACTGAAACACAGCAAATCTTAAATCGTAGATGTGTTGATTTAGCAAAAAAATTAGATATTAATTATGTAGCAACTTGTGATTCTCATTATATAAATAAAAAAGATCAAAAAATACATTCAATATTTATTCAAATTGGACGTAATCAAGAAGTTGGTGAAACATATACTGATACATATTTACAATCTGAAGACGAAGTAAAAGAAATATTATCATTGTGTTTAAATAAAGACGAAGTTAATATAGCAATAAATAATACAAATAATATTGCAGATAAATGTGATGTTCAATTGCCATTATCTGCTCCACAAATACCACATGTAACTATACCTGATGAATTTGATAGCGAAGATACTTATTTAAAATATTTATGTGATAAAGGTTGGATAAAACGAGAATTAAATAAATTATCTGTAAATGAACAACAAATTTATCGAGATAGATTAAATTATGAATTTAATGCTATTACAAGGATGGGATTTAGTGGATATTATTTATTAGTTGAAAGTTATGTTAATAGTGTTCAACGCAGGGGGCCAGCAAGAGGATCTGGTGGAGGAAGTCTAGTTGCATGGTTAATAAATATTGTTGATATTGATCCAATTGAATATGGTTTATATTTTGAAAGATTTATTGATGTATCTGCTTTAGATTTATTAGAGTCAGGACAAATAAAACCAGAAGAATTAAAAATACCTGATTTTGATAGTGATTTTGGAACAAGTTCGAGAAGTGAAGTAATTAATTTTATAACTAATAGATATGGACAAGAAAGAGTAGCTTGTATTGGTTCTTTTATGTATATGAAAGATAGAACAGCTATAAAAGACATTGGTAGAGTATTAAATATTCCATTTGAAATAACAAATGAAATTACAAAAACACTTGGGGATGAAACTTTAGAAAATGCATTAGAAAATGGATTGTTAAAACAATACGAAAATAATTATAAAGAATTATTTGATTATGCTTTACAATTAAGTGGTTTACCTAAATCTTTTTCAAAACATCCTTGCGGAAAATGTATTACAATAAAAGATGTTGATTATTATTTTCCGTTATGTATAAATGATAATGAAATGGTTATCATGGCAGACATGCACGATGTTGAGGATTATGGAATAATTAAAGCAGATTTACTTGGGCTTAGAACAGTAGATATTATATATGATACACTTGAATTAATTGATAAAGATTATGAATATATAAATCCTAAAAAGATAAATTTTAAAGATAAAAAAATATTAAATGAAATATTTAGAAATGGTAATACTGTTGGATGCTTTCAATTTGAAAGTGAAGGAATGTGTTCCACTCTTGAAAAAATGGAAACATCATGTTTAGATGATTTAATTAATGCAAATGCTTTATATCGTCCAGGAAGTATTGTATATATTGATAATTATGTAAATAGAAAAACTGGTAACGAAAAAATAATATATTTACATCCAGATTTAGAACCTATATTACGTAATTCATATGCTATAATAGTTTTCCAAGAGCAATTAATCGAGATTGGAAAACTAGCAAATTTAAGGAACCCTGATTTAATAAGAAAAGCTACTGCAAAGAAAAAACCAGAATTAATGGCAATAGTAGAACCAGAATTAAAAAATGGATTAATCAGTCGTGGTTGGACGCAAAATCAAGTTGATATATTATGGGATGATATACTTAAATTTTCAAAATATTCATTCAATAAATCGCATTCTGCGGCTTATGCAATGATAGCTTATATTACAGGATTTTTAAAAACATATCATCCAACTGAATTTATGTGTTCATTATTTAACAGTTACGCAGATAAACATGATGAATTAGCAAAGTGTTTTCAAGAAGCAATAAGATTAGGAATACAAATTAATTTTGATTTTTTAAATAATCCAATTCCATTATGTGAAGTGGAAAATAATCAAATTAACTATGGATTAAGTTTAATCAAATATTGTAATAGAGAAATTGCTTATCAGTTACAAAAAATTAAAAATAATTATTATGATAATTTTATAGATTTACTAATAGATATTTCTGAACTAAGTATTAATTCTAAACAGTTATCAATATTAATTAAATTAGGTAGTTTTAATAAAATAGCAAAAACACAAAAATTGTTAACTGCAAATGAATATTTTATAAAACTATATAATAAAAAATCTATTAAAAAAGATAAACTATCTGAGTTAAGTATTCCTGAAGAAATGATTCAAAAATATTCCAAAGAAACTGATAAAACTTACAAAGATTTAAATAGTATTGCATTACTTAAAGAATTATATGAACAAATACCTAATGAGCCAATTTCTATAGATTTATTATTAAAAGCACAATTAGAATATTTAAATGCTTGTACTACAACAATCCCGAATCTTAAATACAATGTAGCAATCCTAACAGAAGAACCCAATATTAAGTACACACCCAAGATAAAAATTTACAATCTTACAACTGGTATTGAAGATACTTATAAAATATCAAACAAAATATACAAAAATAATAAACTAAAGAAAGGAGATATAATATATATCACAAGTGTTAACGCTAAACATAAATTTCAAAAAAATAATGATGAATGGATTGAATTGCCTGAATTTGAAAACTGGATTACTAAATATGGGAAAGTAGATATTTCTAAATTCCAAAGTTATATCAATTCATTAAAGGAGAATTAAAAAATATGAAAAAATTTATCATTGCAATCACACTCATATCTTTATTAATTTTTTTAAGAATACATCACATTAATGAAATAGCTACTCAACAAATTAACAATGATAAAATAATAAAACAAGAAGAAATTAAAAAAGAAATTCCTAAACCAATACAACAACCTAAAATAGCATTAATTCAACCAGAACAATTAATCACAAATAGAGAAGATTATATATTAATGCGTTCAAGTGCTTATACATGTAGCAAAGAAGAAGGTACACAAGACAGAATTTCTTATTCAGGAGTTGAAGTTAGTCGTGGATCAGTAGCAGTAGATCCTAAAAGAATACCACTTGGTACTAAACTCTATATTGAAGGTTATGGTCATGCTACTGCTCATGACGTAGGTGGAGCAATTAAAGGAGATAGAATTGATCTTTATATGGAAACTAAAAAAGAAGCATTTACTTGGGGTAGGAAAAACGTAAGAGTATGGATTATTAAAGAAAGAAAAACCAGATGAAAAATATGTTTTATTAGTTTTGGAAAGGAGGTGAATTTTTGAAACATTTTTGGCATGAAAAATGGTTAGGAAAACATACAGTTTGTTTCTTTGGTAATGGATGTGGTTGGAAATTATCTGTTTCAATTGGAGTAGAGAATCATATTGTAATATTTGGATTCTGTATTGGTGTAGATTTTGAGTTTTAATTTGAGAGGAGAACTGATATGAAGTTTCAAGAATTTCAAGATCTTAATCTTAAAGAAAACCAAAAAGTAAATGTGTTTTGTAATTTTAATGGAATATCTCAAAGTTTTGCAATTGGAATTATATCAAAAATAAGAATAAAAAAATATAAGCGTTATCATGAAAGATTAAATGAAAAAAATTATTACAAATTAATAATAAAATATGATACCCCTGATTGGGAACATGGAGTAGTAGAAGCAGATATTGATAGTTATTTAATAGAGGAAGTTAAAATACTAAATTAGGAGCAAAACAATAATGAATGATGAATTATATGTAGTAAACCAAAATGTAAAATGCATTAAATGTGGTCATAAAGGAGCAGTTCAATTTTATGGAAATTACTACCCTCATGGTTTAGGAGATAAAATTGATTCTTTTGGAATAGCAAGACCTATTATGGAAAAATATCGTAATGCTCCACGTATGTCTTATGCAATTGGATTTGGAGGAACAATTCCTTGGGAGTGTACTAATTGTGGTAATACTGGATTGATCGATTTTGGTGGCTTAGAAGGATATAAAATGGCATTTGTGAATATAGAATAATCTGATGAAATAACTCTTTTATTGAAGTGAAAGGAGATTAAAATGATTACTTGTGGAGATATTGCAGATTGTATAGATCACGAATATTGTAATTTCTGTCCTGCTAAACCTTGGATGTGGAGTACTTATAATAATATTAAGGAGAATAAAAATATGATCTATACAGCAGATGATTATATGAATATAATTAATCAAGAGATTGAATGGTGTAAAAATAATAAAGATAAAGATATTATATTTGAAGATAAAATTTTGAATAAAATATATCAAGATGGATTCATAATGGGTTTAAAACAAGCAATGATTTTAATTGAGCAAACAAAAATTTTAAGATAATAAAAATAATATTTTATGAAGGAGAAAATTATGAGCGAAAGAAAAAATGAAAAATATTATTATGAAATGCAAAAATTAGCAAATGATCTATTTTATTATCTATCAATGAATAATAATCCTAATGAACATGATTATCAAGGAAACCATAATTTAACCTATATTTTAAAAAATTTAACTAAAGATAAACTATATTTTATTACATCATTATTTTTACAACAAATACCAATTGGTGATTTAAAAGAATTAATAAAAAATAATTTTGGTACAGCTTCAAAAGAAATTATTATGCCTGTATTTAATGAAATAGAAAATAAAAATAGTCTTAAAAATGGTGATTTGGTTCAGATTACTAAAGGAATATTTAAGGGACAACAAGGGAGAATACAGGATATTGATATTAATGATAATGAAAACCCAATAGCAATTCCTATTAAAGAAAAATTTATGGATGGTTGGGTATTTGTAAATTATGATGAAATAGAGAAAATTGAATAACCAGATAAATTTGACGTTTTATTGGATTATGGAAAAGATTAAAAATATATTATTTTCTTCTTGTATATATTAATCTATAATGATATAATAAAATAATATTAAAAATAGGAGGAAGATAATATGTTTGAAGAAAAATATGAAGAGTATGTGGAATATTATGAAAGGGAAAATATTGAATATAAAATAAGTTACGTAGATATGCTTAGAAAACTAGAAAAAGAAAATATTTACATTACTGAATGGGATAATGATAAATTTAATAATTTTATTAAATCATTTAAATTTATCGTTCCTAAATCAATAGATAAATATACTTTTATAATAAATGAATTGCATCAATATATTTGTAAAAAAGAAAAAGTTATACCTGCAAGATTTTATCTAATTAACGATATTAATTTCTATTTAGATAAAGAAAAATTAGATTCAATTACTTTGTCTGTCGATGAATATAATCGACTAAAAGAAATACTAAATGAATATAGTGTTTTTGATAAATTAATTATAGAATTAGCATGGCAAGGAGTTCAGTCTAGACATATCAACTGTATAGAAGTTAATAATATAAAATTTACCAATAAATCAGTAATTATTAATGTCATAGATAAACAAATAGTAATTACTGACAAAGAAACAATTGAAGATATTAAAACAATAATTGATACAAAACAAAGATATCACTTTAAAAAAGATGAATTTTATAAATTAAAAGAATCCCCATATTTATTTAAACCCTTTATATTTAACCCAAATTCAAAAGTTAATATTGATTTAGTATTAAAATCTAATCTTGTATATTTGAATGAAAAGAATAAAATAATAGAAGGAAAAGATTTTACTGCTTTAAGTATAAGTGATATAAAAAGAAGTGCCAAATTAGCAAATAATAAAAATAGTCTTAATTAAATGAATTTAATCGTATATATAAAATTGATTATATATACGATTAGAGATAAAAACTAAACAAAAATAATAAAAAAGGAGAATGAAAGATGAAAAAAATTAAAGTTACTTGGAAAGGTATGACCCCATTAATTATGCACTCTAACCAAGGGGTAAATCCGCTACATCCATTAACAAAGGAAATGAAAAAGTATACTGGTAAGAGAAAGAAAACTGATGAAGATTATGAAATTATTGCAGATTTAGAATGGGAATCTGGACTTTATTGGAAAGATGGAATAGGTTTATTTATGCCAGCAGAAAATGTAGAAGCCACAATTCGAAATGGAGCAAAATCAATTAAAAAAGGTTCTGCTGTTCAAAAGTTTTTGTCTGTAGAACCATTATATATTCCTTTTTACTATGGAGAAAATTTAACTAAAGAAGAATTAAAAGCAGATTTGAAATATAGAGATGTAAGAGTAATGAAAATTGGGCAAGCATCTATATTAAGAACTAGACCAAGATTTGATACATGGCAAATTGAGTTTATTATTAATTATGAAGAAACTCAAATTGATATTGAAACAGTTGTGCAGAGTCTTGATTTTGCAGGAAAATATGTTGGATTATGTGATAGTAGACCAAAGTATGGACAGTTTGTTGTGATCGCTGAAGAAATAGAATAGGTTAAGTATTTTAAGTTAAGATATATTCTGATTAATTATGCTGAGATAAGTTGAGATGGGTTTAGTTAAGCATTTTGAGTTCAGATAAGATGCGTTAAGTTTCGTTGATTTCAGATTGGATATGTTCCGTTGAGTTAAGCATTTTGTGCTTAGTTGGGTTAATTTTCGTTCGAGTGTGATGAGTTACGTTAAGAATTTTAGGTTTAGTTTTAATACGATTTATTCATATAGGTTAAGATTAGTTGAGTTAGACATTTTTTGCTTAGTTTAGATTTTATGAAATTTGTTACCTTCTGTTGAGTTAAGTTTGGTTAAGATAGGTATTTTAAGTTGGGATATATTTAGTTACGTTGAATTGAGATAGGTTGGGATTTATTAACTTAAGCATTTTGAGTTAAGATAAGACAAGATGTGTTTGGGTGTATTCCGATATGATCAGTTATGTTTTGTTAGGCATTTTAGGTTGCGTTCAGTTGAGATTGGTTGGTACAAGATATGATATGTTGAGCATTTTAAGTAATAAAAAATAATAAAATAAAAGGAGATAAAAAATATATGAATGAATTAGTAAATAATCAAGAAAAATGGTCATTATTATATAACCATATTATTAATTTAAGCTACGGAGATACAATTTTCCATAATGAAATTAGTAATATTATCGAAGAAGATATTGGTTCTACAAAATATTACTCAATTATTAATAAAACAAAAAAGAAATTACTTGAAGCAGGGAAAACAGTAAAACCAGTAATTGGTCAAGGATATATTATTATTAATCCTGATAATTATGTTGATCTATCTTTGGGACATATTAAAAGAGGATTTAAACAAATTGATAAAGGATATGAAATTTTACAATTTGCACCTGTAAATAATATGTCTAAAGAGGGATTACAAACATATAGGCATGTTTCAGATAGAGCTATGTCTTTACAAGCTATGGTTGCTGGTGGATGTACTGAATTAAAAATGTTAAATAAAAAACAAAGTAAATTATTGCCTATAAATAATTAGAAATAATAAACAAATATAATAAAAATTAATTATGAGAGGAGGGTTGCGATTGTCTGTGCTTAATTAAAGGTAATAAAAAACAAATATAATAAATTATAATATTAAAGGAGAGTGCCAGAGTGAGAGAATATAGCGAGTATGTAGAAAGTAAATTTATAGAGTGGAATAATAAATATGATATTCCTGAATATTTCGAATTTCAGTTAAAAACTATGTTTGAATTAGAAGAACAATTTAGAGAACAACCAAAAGAAAATGTTAAAACAAAACAAGACATATTAAGAATGATTCAAGATTTGCATGGAAGATTACAATTTAGAATAAAAGAAAATAAAGAAATAAAAGATAAAGTATATTCAATTAAATTAATTAATAATGAAAATAATGAAGAGATAATAGATATAATTAATCATAATATTAAATACTTAAAAAGTGTTTATTTAGGAAAAGGAAAAGATATTATAAAAGAAACTAATGTTTCATTATTAGATTTTGTTTTTTAATTATAAATAATATTTATCTAGTAGGGGATTATCTCCTACTAGATAAATTATAACATGAGTTGAAGATTTTATTGGAAAGGAAATATTAATGAACAAAATAAATAAAACAAAAATAATAATCTTATGTCTTGCCTGTTTAACCACACTTTATATAATATTTGGATTACCTAATTTTTATCAAGTGTTTGGATTCGTTGCCCTACTTGGACTAATAGATATGATAACAGGATTTGGAGATAAAATACTAAAAAAAGTATTAATCCAATAAATTAAATTTTTTATTGGAAAGGAGATTAAATGTATAGATACACTATTGGTGAAGATTCATATGAAGATTATCACGTATATGAAATACTCCATAAAAACTTATTTACAAAAGAAGAATTTTTATATTTATGTAAAGAAGCATTTAAAGAACTTGATTTTAAAATCAAAAAAGAAATCGCTCAATCACTTGCTTCGCAAGGAACTCACTATATTATTAAATCACTTACAGAAAAATATGGGTTTATATTACCAAAGAAAATTATATCTCATATTCATTTAGAAGAATTGTCTGAGCATTGGGGAGGATGTGAAGAATGTTCTCATTCTTATTATTTAAATGAAGAACTTAAATGTAATTCTGAAGATTGTGATATTAGACCATTTGAGAATGAGTAATAAAAAATTCTATTTTGAAGGGAGAATAATTATGAATGATATTCAAAAAGAAATTGAAGAATGTAAAAATTTTGCAAAAAATTTAAATATGAATGGCGAAAATAATTTTACTACTAATTTCAGTATATTAAAAATATTAAATATATTAGAAATGATAAATAATAAAATAATATCATAAATCAAGTTTTATTTAATTTGAAAGGAGAAAATAATGGATAATATTTGTGCGTGGATTTCATTAATATCAGGAATATATTTTATAATATCTACTTTTATTCTCAATACTAAAAATTTTCAATCTGCTTTATTTTTTAAAATTATACCTTTTTTCTTAGGTGTAGGATGTATATTTGTAGCTATAAAATTATTTGATATTATAATGATTAAATAATAAAAAAATATAATAAAAAGGAGTTTAAATGTTAGAAAACCTAAAATGTAAAATAAAAGAATGGTTATTCAAAAATGAATTAGATCAATTAAGTGATTTAATAATAAGCCAAAATAAACTAAAGTCTATGATAGCACATAATGAAGAATTAATTAAATCATTTTTAGCAACTTGTCAAACAGGATATGATTTAGGGGTATCTAGATATCATAAAAATTGGTGTGTTTTTGTAAAACAAAGTAAAACTGAATATGGACAAGATTTTGTAAAATTCATAGATTTAAGTAATATGGATTTTCGTGATATTGTGGATTTTGAAAGAATATTAGAAAACTCAAACAAGAGGGTTGAAAGATATTATCATGTTGATGCTCCTCTTGGAGTTAAAGATTATTTTAACTTTATATAAATAGGAGAATTAGATGATAGAAAAAATGGATGGCATTTTTAAGATAAGTTGTGATATTTGTGGAGAAATATTTGATAAAGATTTTTATGATTTTTATGATGTAGTAGATTATAAGAAAAGTGAAGGTTGGAGAAGTAGAAAAATAAGTGGAGGATGGGAAGAGATTTGTCCAGACTGTGTAGAATATGAAAGAGGTTTGAGATTATAAATGCCTATATAATGGGCTTTATAGCACATGAAATGCCTGATAAAATGAGGTTTTTATTGGATTAGAAGGGAGATAAAATTATTTGTCAAAACAAATTTTTAAGTGTGAAAAATGTGGATTAGAGTTTGAAGATAATTATTGGTGTATAAATCACGAAACAGAATGTTTTAATGAACAAGATACAATTAATATAAATTATAAAAAAGCATTAGATAAATTGAATGAAAAATACGAATTAAAAATAACAAAATATTATGCAAATATATATATAAGGGATGATGGTGGATTTATTTCTAAATATATTCAAATTGGATTAGAAGGAAGTTTACCTAATGGGCATATAATTGATGATAATAATCCATATTTTTCTATTAATTCAAATGAAGAAATAAAAGAAGATATTTTTTATCATTATATTGAAGATAAATTAATATTACCTTATTTAGATACTTGTTATGAAGGAGAATTAAGACAAAGATATAGTGATTGGGGAAATAGATATATAATTGATAATTTAGATATTGATGAAATATGCAGAAGATTTTATGATAAAAAAGTAAGGATTGAAATAATACAATAAAAAATAAATTTTATTAGAAAGAAGAATATATGTTAGATCAACTATTAGAAGAAATTAATGAATTAAAAAATTATAAGAAAATGTATGAAAATCAAAAAGCTGATAAAATAAGAATGTCAGAAAAATTATATGAATTAATGTTAGAAAAATATAATAATACTCCATATGAAGAAAGAGTTAAATTATTTGAAAATGAGTCATGTAGTTGTTGTAAAGGTCATTATTATTGTCAAATAGAAAAATTGCCAGAAGATATCATGAAACCTATTCCAAGTTGCAATGGATGGATTCCAGGAACTACGTGTTGTAGTAGTTTTGAATGGTCTTAAATAATACCCAAAAAAATGTAGTTTATTAGTATATATTAATATACCAATAAATGTTTTGAATAAATAAACAGCTAAAATAATAAACATGTATTAAATAATATACAAAGGAAGATAAAATTATGAATGATAATAATTTCGTAGGGATAGCCCTAGATGAATTATATCGTATATTTGAAATACTCAATAAAGAATATTATTCAAATAAATTAACTTATCCAGTAATTACAATTCAAAAAACTAAACGAAGCGGAAATCTAGGTTGGTTTACATTAGATAAAGTCTGGAAAAATAAACAATCTGAAGATAATAGATATGAGATTAATTTATGTGCTGAGTACCTTAATAGAACTCTATATGAAATAGTATGTACTTTACATCATGAAATGGTTCATCAAGCTAATAAAATGTCTGAGATCAAGGATTGTAATGGACAAATTCATAATAAAAAATTTAAAACACTTGCAGAATCAGTTGGTTTAATAGTTGAAAAAAGCAAAAAGTATGGGTTTGGGCATACTAAATGTTCTGATGCTTTAAAAGAATTTATTGATAATACAATAAAACCTGATGAAAAATGTTTTGAATATTTTAGAAATATATCTGAAGATAATAAACCTAAAAAAGATAAAACAATTTTTACTTATATATGTCCTATCTGTAATGAAAAAATTAAAGCCAAAGCAGATAGAAATATATTATGCGGAGAATGTAATAGTCAATTTGAGATGCAAGAATAAAATGCAAATTTTATTATATTAAGAGAGGAAAATTAAAATGAAAAATATTAAATGCTATGATTTTGAAACAAGAGAGATAGATGGAGAATTTAAATTTATTAAAGAAATATTATATGAAGAAATACCTCAACGTAATGATTTTATAAATTATGAATTTAATAAAATAAAAATTCTTTTAGAAAAAAATAACCCAATGAAAAAGGAGAAAGTAATATGATTGGACAAGTAAAAGATGTTTTCGAACAAGCAATTAAAGAAAAATCAGAAATGAGTTTTAAATTTTATATTAATAAAAAATTAAAAAAGAAAGAGAGAAAACATAATGAATTTATAATGAGTATATTGAGCTATTTAGATGAAGACACTGATTTTGGAATAAAAGTAGGAGATATAAATGAACAAGAAGGAACTACTACGTTTACTATTAATTCTGACGCAGTAGAATATATTTATAATGAAATCAAAAATAATAAATAAAATCATAATAATTTGTTTAGGAAAGGAAAGTGAAAAGTAATTTCAAGAACAGCATTTGAAACAGAATTTATTGAGTCACAATCAAAAGATATGGTGATCACAAAACTCAGAGATGTATTTATCCCTCAAGTTTGTAGAGAATGTAAGATTGCAAAGATTAATGTACCTAAAAACCCTTATGATATAGTTATTTTTAAAAGTCCTATTTACATAATTGCAGAGCTAAAATCAGGAAAACAAAAAAGCTTTTCATTAGATGAAAAAATAATAAAAACGCATCAAATAAAAAACCTAAATAAATACAAGGATTATAAAAATACTTTTTGTGGATTTATATTTAATTTTGCTAATTATGATAATCAAACATTCTTTTTACATATTAATGATTTTAATAATTATGTTCTTAATTCAACACAGAAATCTTTACCTTTGGTTTATTGTCAAAAACATGGAATTGAGATTAAAAATACTATAAAAAAAGTTAAATTTAAGTATGATATAGATAAGTTATTTGAAGATATTATCCAGAAATATACAATATAGGACAAGATTTTGAATTCATAAGATGTGTAGAGGTAAGAGAATGAAAGAAAAACAAGAATTAAATATTATATTAACTATATTAAATCAACCTTCTCAATTAGCAATTGATAATTTAAATAAAATTTATTATAATATTATAAAAGATAAAAATATATAAAATTAATAAAGACTGTAGAAATACAGTCTTTTCATTTATCTAAATAGGTTCAATTAAAAACTTGTCATTGGTGAAAAGTTTCAGATTGAACCTATTGGAAACGCCTATATAATGAACTTTATTTTAATTTTAAATCCATTATAATATCCTTTTTATTTTCTTTTTTACGAATATATATAATTTTATCAATAAACTGAGATAATATTAAATTTTTTTCTTGTGAATTTAAACTATCCTCCCAATTATTTAAAAAGGTTTTATAATTCTTAATTACTTGTTTAATATTAGTCTTGTCTAATTTTTTCAAATTATTTTTTAAACTTTCTATTTGAATATCAATCTGATTTAATTCTTCTTGACGCTTTTCTTTTCTTAATAAAAATTCTTCTTTTGTATATTCTCCATCTTCACGCATTTGATAAATTTTATTTAAAGAAACTTCTGCTTTTTTATATTCAATATTTAATTTATTTATCTGTTTATTTAGATAATTAATCTCTTTATCTTGACTAGAATCATCTTTATAATTTTTATCTATATAAATATCTATAGTGGGCAATAATTTTTCTAATAAATTATCTTCTGTTATTCCTATACATAAACATTTTTCACCTATAGGGGTATAACCAGGGCAAGTTAAACTTGTACAATATTTATTTGAATGTAATTGCATTATTCTTCCGCATAGACCACATTGAACCAATCCTGAAAGAATACGTTTTGGCCTTGTTGTCATTTTTTTACTTCGAGTAGACAATATTTGAATAATTTTATTATGTTCTTCTTGTGTTTTAACTGCTGGATGACAATTCTCTACTATAATCCATTTATCTTTAGGTATTTGTTTGATTTTTTCACCTTTTTTAAAATTACCTTTACTTTTATTAGAAACCATTCTTCCAAGATGAATTTCGTTAGTCAGAAGATCACCAATAACTTTCGCACACCAAGTTGTATTTCTTGGGGATATAATTCCTAATTGATTTAATTTCCACTCTATTTGTTTTAAATTTAATAATTTATCTAAAAATAAATCTTTAATCATATTATAAATATTTAATTTTTCTTCATCAATAATTAACTCTTTAGTTTCGATTTTATAAATATAGGGAAGAGGAGGAGTACCATTAGTCCATCGACCACCCCTTGCTCCTTGTTTTTTACCTCTTCTAAACCTTCTTTTAATAATTTTAAATTCTTGCCTTGCAAGGAAGGTTTGAAATTCAAAATAAGTTTCATCACTTTCATTATCAAGATTATAAAGTTTTTCAGGTGTCATTATAAAAGTTTCAGATTGTCTATAAATACGTTTAATACGACCAGAATCTTCTTCATCTCCACGACCAAGACGATCTATGTCTACAACTATTGTAGCATCCCATAACCCATCTTCGACATCTTGTAAAAGCTTTATCATTTCTGGTCTTTCATTTATACTATCCCCTGAAACAACCTCTTCATAAATGGCAAATCGCCAATTATTTTTATGACAAAAAGCAATTAATTCATCTTTATGATTCTTTAATACTTCATCGGTTTCCATACCATCTTTTCCACGACTTTTTCTTAAATATAAAGATACATCTTTAATTAATTGAAATAATTCATTTTCCATTACTTTTTAACTCCTTTATTATGTAATGGAATTAGTATTCTACATTAGATATAAAATATCCTTTATTATTACAAATTTTAATCCCCTTCTATAAATCATCAAAGAGGGGATTGATAGGGAGGAGGGAATTAAAAAATAAAGGAATGAGTGGGTTAGACTCATTCCTTATAATAAAGGGATTATATAATTATAATAACTCTTTTTTTAATATTTCTTCAATATTTTTAAATTCCCAATAGGGAATACGTAATAATGAAATTTTATTATCTTCACAATATTTATTTTTAATTACATCATGACGTTGAGTTGTTTTAAAATTTTCTAATGCACGTTCTTCTGAAATACCTCCGAATCTTACAGGTTCAAAATGATGTTTCCCATCTGCTTCTATTAAATATAAATTATTATTAATAATTGTCTTTACATCAAAAGGTAAAGGAAGACTATCCCTACATTCTTTTATTCTATATTCAGGTAAATAATTTAAATTATAATATTTGCAAAAATCTATTATTTTATCATTAGCTTTAGAATTATTACAACAAGGACAACCATTGCCTTGATTCCTATTATGTATTTCTATTTTCCATTCATATCCGCATTTTTTACATATCCAATAAACTTTAGATATACTATTAGAAGTATATTCTTCTGGATTTTTATTATTTTTATTATAATTCCACTCTTCACAAAGTTTAGGATTATTAACTAATAGATTATTTTCTTTAGATGGATAAAATCCAGAACAATAAGGACAACCTTTATTATTTTTTCTATTAGCAATTACTGATTCCCATTCATGTCCTTTTTTACATTGCCACCAAACATTTTCCCCACAACATTGAGGTACATCATAAGGCGTTAATTCACCATTTTTAATAGGATGCCATTCTTTTGCTAGTTCTGGATTTTTAGTAGCTAAACAGTTTGATAAACCAACCTGTCTACCTTCGCAACAAGGACAATTACATCCATTATGTAAGATACTTGTAAAATCCATTTTAAATTCTTCTCCACAACCTTCTTTAAGACATTGCCATTCAAGTTTCTGGTAAATATTTTCGTATTTATCGCTCAATAATATAAAATTTTTATTATTTAAATTGAGCCATAATTTAATATTTTGTATTGTGTATGGATTCGTTTTATAAAATATATTTGGCATACGTCCGTTTTTTAAACTGTTTAAACTTATTATAACCATATATCCTTCTTGTGTTTTTGCAAGTAATACTTTATTATTATTTTTATATGTATCAAATAATGGAATTAAATTTCGATTAATAAATTCTTGCTTTACTTCTTCGATATTTAATCTTTTAGCCATAATAATTAATCCTCCTTTAATCAGATAATGATTAGATTTCTCTTGCTAACCATTTTTGTAATAAATCATTAAATATTTCATTGTCTAAAAATTCTATATATGTTTTATATTTATTACCAAACCCTGTTGAAATTGGTGTAGCACCACTTTGAATAAAAATATTTGCTTGCTTTATATTAAATATCTTCATCTTCAACTTAACTCCTTTTTAACTTTTCTCACTTATATTTCCCAACAAAAAATAGGGGAGTGGCATAACCACAAACCCCTACTTTAAATCGACCATATTCTTCTCGAAATGTACCAATCATACTGATACATTTCAAATCATAAAACCATGAATTCATCCCTATACTGCTGTCATATCAACTTTATATCTCGTTGTACCCATAGTAAAATATAATCCTGTACTACCATCAAATTCAAACGTACCTGTAAGATATCCAGCAGCAACAGATGCACTAGGCAAAAGAGCAGAATTTCTTATCCTAATAGGAGCCATTGTAAGCGGAATTGCACCAAAATTACCATTTAATGTAGGATTTCCACCCACTCCTGTGCTTCCATAAACTAAAGCCATAAATACAAATGCTCCAATACCATCTACAGCATATGTTGCTGAAGTAGTTGTTATAACTGCACTAGTTAATAATGATGGATCTAAATTAGTAGAATTATGAACAATAACTGGAACAGTTCCAGTAGTCATTGCTGTAAGAGTGATATTAAATCGTGCTGTATTTGCTGTAACAAACTTTCCATTTATAGCATCTTGTGTATGTGTCCAAGTAATAGCTCCACCTAAATTGACACAGATATTATCAACACTGTCTAATATTTGTACTGTAACCATTTGTAAAATTACATTTCCTGCCGCAGTAGATGCACTTGTAAAAGCTGTTCCTCCACCACTAGATACACTCTGAGTTATATTCCCATCTGACATAGATATCCTGCTAGATGAACTTATGTTTGTCCAATAAATACAATGTCCATTTCCAGTTGTATGTTCAAAATTACAAAGATTACATTGTAAATTTTGAACGCCAGTTCCAGTAAAGTTAAGAGTATTACCATCTCCTGAAGTTTTAAAAATAATATGTTCACAACATACTGTTCCTGCTGAATCAAATGTTACAGTTCCAACAACATAAGTTGAAAACTTTGATTGACCATTGAGATTTACCCCAGGTTTTAAAGTAATATTTTCAGTATATGTTCCTGGGTAAATATTAACTGTATCTCCTGAACTAGCAGCAGTTATTGCATCTGAAATAGTTTTGTATGGATAAACCATACTACCATTTTCTTCATATTCATCTGTCCTATTTTTATCAACATATACTATTGTTGACGATACTAAAGATACAGCAGTTAATATTTGTGTATCAGATACCCTTATTAATGTTCCACCAGTATTATTAAAAGTATTGCTCAAATTACTTAGTGAAGTTATATCAGCATATAATGTAGCACCAGTTTTTAAATTCACAGTATTTCTACCAGCATTAAGTGCTTGAAATTCAGCAATAGTTCCAGTTTCAATATTAACTGTATTACTATCTACTATAGCAGGGCCAAAAATTAAATAACTATCTGTACTTGTAATAGTATTAACTGCATAAATACCACCACCACAAAGAGCTATATTACCTTTTAATCCAGTACAATTAATTGTATTTTGTAACCACAATGAATTACCGCCTGTAACCTGTAAATATGAATTATTTTTTTGTGCTAAAGTACCAGATGATGTAATATTCATTGTACAATATGACAATCTACAATCTTTTATTTCAAGTAAATAATCACCATTCATAGCTTGGGTAAAATAGCAATTTCTATTTGCACTTGAAGTTCCTACTAAATGTATACCAGATAATGTCAAATGAGGAGAATAATTATTAATTGTTCCTGTAAATCCAGCACCTTTTGATGCACCTGAACCAATAATTGATATGTAATCTCTCCATAAATCCAAAGTACCTATGTACTTTATTCCTAATGCTACTGATATAGTATATAAATTAGTAACACTAGGTATTTTAGATGTTAATCCAATTCTGAACCCATCAGCATAAAATGTTATCCCTTGAGTTGTGGCAGTATAAAGTAAAACTATAGCAGAAACACCAGTAGTACCAAATGTTCTTGCTATTTCATATCGTGTCCATATACTTGTAAGTGTAATAGATTTTGTAGTTGTTCCAACAACAGTACCACCAGATGTTTGCTCTTGCAATGCAAGCTTTATTGTACCAGAACCTTTTACCCATACTTCTGCTGTATAAGATGTAGAAGGTGCAATTGTAACCCCAGTTAATACAACACCTTCTTCTGTTACACTACCAGGAGTAACAATTTTTAATGAAGCAATACCAAATCTATACTCCGAAATATCCCTTGATAATGTTGCACTTAGTTTAGATGTGAATCCTGTTAAATCTGTTTCTACGCTATTTTGATTCTCAGTTAAATAATTTGTTCCACCTATTGAATTATGTGCATCTTGAAGAGATTTATATGGTTTTGTATCTGAACCATCTTCTATATAAGAATCTGTTCTACTATTATCAACATATATTGTATTATTTCTTTGTGTAGTTAGATAAGTATCTGTATTTTGAGTATGAGATGTAGTAGAATATAATGGATTATAAAACCCTGACATGTAAACACCTCCTTATATTATATTTCAATTAAAAAGCTCCAACCCATGTATAATTTACATTATCTTCGCAAATACAGAAATTGGTAATCTCTTTATCATTTTGATCAATGTTTAGTCCTTGATTAGCCTGTAAATATATTATATTATCATTATTTATTTTTACTGTACAAGCTTGAGTATTTATAAAACTGAATTTGTATAATTTATAACCAATTGTCCACTTTAAAGATGAGGGTGGAGTTGGTATAATCTCAGCATTTGCTACGCTAGTTTCTAAAGATGAACTTCCTAGATATCCAGAACCGATTCTCAAATAAATCACTTCCTTACAAATAATAGGGAGTCATATAAATCACTCCCATGAACCAATAAAAGATTTCTTTTATATTATATTTATATTACTGTTGAACCACTCTGCAATTTTTCTATAATACTTTTTAACTCAGTAATCTGTTTCTCATAATTTGTAGTATCTATTCCAATACCAAACAATTTCTTAACTTTTTCCATAATAATTTCTTTCCCAAATTTAACACTTACACCAGCAGTAGCAATCCAAAAAACAGATTCTAAATCAGAATTTATTAAAGCAAAGAATGCTAGTAATAGAAGTCCTCCAATATATGGAAATAAATTTTTAGAAACAAAATTTGGTACTTTACTCCAATCAAAAGTCCCTTCTTTATAAGCTAATAGATACCCTAGTAAGGTATCAAAAAGTATAAATCCTAAAGAAATATATAAACCATAAAGAATTGTTGAATTAGATGAAAAGAAATTAGTTATTGTAGTTATTATAGAAGTAAAATCCATAATAAAATCCTCCTTAATTATATTATATTTTTAATTAAATAATCTTCGTAATACATCCATACAAGTTTTGTTCCATCTACTAATTTACCTGAATAATTACGTTTCCCTTGGCAACAATCAGTTATATGTGTTATTTTATATTTTTTAGACGCTTCTTTTATATAATTAAAAATTTCACCAGTTGTTATACAAATTATTTTTGTCGCATTTGAATGATTTTTACCAGATGGCAAATTTTTATATCTTTTTAATTTTTCTAATTCTGAGTTATAATTACATATATTTGCCTGCGTTCCTCTTTTTAAATATTTTCTTGCTGTTCCTCTACTAATTTTTAATTTATTAGCAATTACTTGAACATTATTTATTCCTTCATTCCATAAATTACATGCAATTTTGACTAAACTATTACATGCAAATTCATGGCATTTAATCCAATTGATATCTTCTTCTTTAAAATTTAATAGTTGAGGTAACTCTGATTGCATTATATTGTTTTTTATAAATACTAAATCTGAATATTTACAGTCAATAATTATATAATGTTTAATATTATTTTTCAATGCTAATTCTTTCTTATTTTTATCATTCTCTTGTTCTTCCTTTAAACTTCTACCTCTAGTTGTTTCTTTATAATGCTGTACTCCATGTGCTTCAATAATACAATTTAAATTTGGTATATATAAATCATACTTATATCCATTACACCATTTAAAAATAGTTTTTGATAACTGTGTTATAAAATTTATATTTAATTGTTCTAATATATAAAATATAAATTTTTCTGGATAAGATTTACCATCACTACATCTAGGACAAGGGTATCCTTTATTTTTACTCAAATCACAAATTCTTTTTTCTTCTGTGTGTCCACAATTAGGGCAAATCATCATGCATTTCTTTTCAGATTGAACAGTAAAATTATATTTGTCTTCATTATTTTTTAAATATATTATTAATTCTGGATTTGTTGTTGCAATACAATTTGATAAACCCACTTGACGACCTGCACAAAATGGACAATTATGATTTTGTTTAATATAATCCCAAGTTTCTTCAAATACTTCTTTACAACCTTCTTTTAAACATTTCCATTTTAACTTTTTACGAGCATTTTCATATTGTTCACTTATTAATTCAAATGGTTTATTATTTAATTCACACCATAGTCTAATATTTTGAATTGTATAAGGATTATGAACATCAAATTTATAAGGAATTCGTCCAGATTTTAGTTTACTTAAACTGATTACAATTTTGTATCCTTCTTGTGTTTGTGCTAATAATTTTTTAGTAACTTCTTCATAATTATTAAATAAGGGGATATAACCTCTATCTATAAATTCTTTTTGTGCTTCAGTAAATGTATATATAATTATCACTCCTTCCTGAATTCCTGAAAATAACCATAAAAATAAGGGGTAAGAAATGCTCAGGAAAACATTTCAAATCAAAGGTCATGACTCCCTTGATTACCCCTTAAAAATAATTTTTTATTTTTTATTTGAAACAATTACTATAATTAAAAATAAACCTCCCACTAAGGAGGTAAGCACCAATACGATTCCAACATATTCACCACCAACTTTATATTATTAATTTATAAATGTCGTATTCGAATCATCAAATAATTGACATACTATTCTTAAAGCAATAATATATTCACGATCCAATTCACTCAATGAATCCCAATTATTCCAAGTTTCTTTCCAACCATCATGAGTAAATATTTGAGGATTTTTTAATTTACTTAGCATAATGAAGTGAAATATTTTATCTATAGACTCTAAAGTAAAAATCTCAGGTACATCTTCATCTTGAAGTTTAAGGAAGGAAATAATTTCATTCAAAGTTCCAATGCTAATCACGCTTTCTTTGTTATATTTATATTAATAATTTAATCGCTTACAGCAGGTTCAAACCCTTCTTTAATTAATTTTCGATCAAATGCCCCTCCTCTGTATTGGAATATCAAACTTCTAACCTGATCATGAGATAAATCAATTACATCATCATTACCTAATTGATCACTTCCATCACCATTAATTATTCTTGCATTCATAAGTATCTCTATAATATCTTTAAATTTCCATTCATTAGGAATATCTGAGAGTTTGTTGTAACGTATCATATCATTTTCCTCCTCTGAATTATCTGTTTCTATTAATCTATTTTTAAATGCAATCCATAAATTTTCATTCCTTACCCAAGGTTCAGGGCAATTTTTTGAACAAACATCAAAATGACGTAAAATATTATTTATTCCAATATTATATTTATCCATTAAATATTTAGTAAGTTCAACTGCATTATTAACTGTAGTATCAGTTATTATATAATCTCCATTACTATTTTTATCACTACACATCTCTATTCCAATACTATTATCATTTCTACATTCCCAATGTTTATAAGTAACTCCACCACAATGAAATGCACAAAATTCATTAGGGACACTCTGCGTAATGCTATCCTCGTCAATAAAATAATGGGCTGAAGTATCACTAGTATCATTATTTGCAAAATAATTACCATTACCTTCATCTGTATCTGCTATATTTCCCGTATAATGTAAAACTATATATTTTATATTATCTTTTCTATACGATCTATAATTTCTTAAATCACATAAATTTTGTTTAATTTCCATATAAGATTTTCACCACCTAACAATCTCTATTTATATTATTATTATTATTATTATTTTTCTTATTAACATAATTACTAATAGCAGGTTGTGCAATATTTACTCCTGCAACCATACCCATGCCTGAAATAATTATAAATCTTACATTATCTGAAATATCTAATACTTTATAAATTTGAAATCCTGCAATTATACAAAAGAAAAAAATAATTGCTATTATAGTACTCGTATGCTCTTCATTTATTGCAAAAAGATTTTTTAAGTAATTATTTATATAATTCATATTAATCACCTATTCTTAAATAATTCATTTTGTAATATTTCTTTAATATTTTTAAATTCCCAATAAGGGATTCTTATCAAATTTATTTTGTTATCTTCACAATATTTATTTTTAATTTCATCATGATATTGTGTTATCTTAAAATTTTTTAAAGCACTTTCATCTGAAATACCACCAAAATTAACAGGTTCAAAATGTTGTCTGCCATCTGCTTCAATTAAATATAAAATATTATTATATATTATTTTTACATCAAAAGGTAATTCTCTTTTATTTTTACATCCTTCTATTTTAAATTCAGGGGAAAAATCTAAATTATTAAATTTACAAAATTCTATTATTTTATCATTAGCTTTAGAATTAACACATTGCAGACAGCCATTTTTATTATTATTTCTACTATTAATTATTGCTTCCCATCGACGGTTACATTTACTGCAAATCCACCAAACCTTTTTACTTGAATTTGGTGTATATTGATCTGGTAATTTACCATTTTTTTCATAATCCCATTCTTTACATAATAAAGGATTATCTACTAATAAATTATATTCTTTTGATGGTAATTTACCTGCACAATATGGACAATTATTATTATTTCTACTTTTTATTTCCGCTTCCCATTCATGTCCTTTGTCACAAATCCACCATACTTTTTTATGAGATCCACAAGTAACATCATATGGAGTTAAATCCTCATTTTTAGTAAGATGCCATTCAGAAGTTAATTGTGGATTTTTAGTTGCAAGACAGTTTGATAAAGTTGTTTGATTCCCATTGCAACAAGCACAATTTTGTCCTTGATAAATATTATCCCAAGGTGCTTTAAATACTCCTTGACATTCTTTTTTTAAACATTGCCATTGAAGATTATTTTTATTACCAGTATATTCTTTACTAATTAATTCAAATAGTTTATTATTTAATTTACACCAAAGTTTAATATTTTGTATTGTATAAGGATTAGATTTATCAAATTTATTAGGTTTTACATTATTTTTTAAATTGTTAATATTGGCTACAACTTTATATCCTTCTTGTGTTTGAGCTAATAATTTTTCAAAAGCATTTTTATATTCGTTAAATAATGGAATATAATTTCTATTAATAAATTCTTGTTTTGCATCTTCTAATGTTGTTCTTTTACTCAATTTATCAATCTCCCATCTCTCCTTATCACATAAAAATAAACAATAAAAAGTAGAGGCAAGAAACATCAAGGGAGAAGATGTTTCAATCTAGAGCCAATTACCTCTCCAGATACCTCTACAAAATAAATTTCAATCCAATTTTATATTAACAATGTATATTTAATTATCATAACAATTAATTTTGAGAAATCTAATTTCTTCATATCATCACCTAACCTTATTAACTTCCAAATATTTTGGTTCCCAACAATGCTAATCCACCACCAAGTGTCAGATAAATAATTTTTCTAATTATATCTGGTATTTTAAGTGAATTATCTTTTTCTAAACCATCAACCCTAATATTTGTATTTCTAATATCTTGTTTTCTATTATCATTATTAATATCAATTTTTTTATTAAGATTTTTTTCAACCTTTTCTAAATCTTCTTTTTCTACTAAATCTTTAACTATTGCTAATTTCATTTCTGTCATTGCATCTGTTAATTTACCAATTGAAGTTCCAACAACTTCCATAAATCTATTCATATTATCTTCATTTTTTTCTAATCTTTTATTCATATTATCTTCATTTTTATCAAGTTTTCTATCTAAACATTTAATATCTTCTTTTAATTCTAAGATGTCATTTATGCTCAAATTACAACACCATCCAATCTTTGCAATTATTTTACCAATCATCCCTTCCTTTGGTATAATATTAGAAAATAGCATTATATCTTTCTCATGCTATTTTTAGAGTAGAGGATAAGAAGGGAAGATTCTTATCCTCTATTTGCTTATATTTATTTATTTTCATATATAATCTGCTCAATGAATTCTTGAATATCTCGTAAACATTTTTGATATCCTCTTGACCAAGAATATGTTGAGTCATTATATATCTCTGTTTTATATCTATTAAGTTTTAAGATTAACCATTTATGTAAAATCATTAAATTCTTCATGTCAACACCTACTTCCTAAATTGTTGACAACAAAAAAGAGAGTTAAATATTAAAATTATCACCTCTCTCATGCTCTGTTTTTCTTCTATTTATTCCGTTTTTCAAAATATAAAACCCAATAAAAAATAGATTTTATGTTATATTATTTGCATAATTAAACAATATTTTGTATAATTATGCAAATTTATTATTTATCCTTATTCAACTCTCGCTAATCCGATAGTTAAATAAGGATTCCTTCCGTTTTACATTGGTCAAAAAACGTTTTGTATCCTTTCCCAGCGTTTTCTTCCGTCCAACCGTCTATGGTAATCAATTCCGCATAAGTAGGGTTGTTAGGGGCTTGCTCAAATAATTCTGTAAATTCTTCTACTTTTAGAAAAGATTTATTAGGAAGATAAATATAATCACCTTGTATTTTGGAGGCAAAAATACGTCTAACATCGTTTCCCGTCATTACACAATACCTCCTAAAATTTCTAGGTCAAATGTTCCTGTAGGGGCAGAAGCACCTAACTTAACTGCTAGTCCTGCAAAAGAATAACCCAACGCTGCTACTGTTGTTTTATCGATTAGTATAGTCGCCCCTGCGGCTAAATCTGCGCTTACAGTTTCATAGATTAATCCTTCTGCCGTTGGATCTACTGCCAGTGCTGCGGATGTATCATAAAATCTAATAGTATATGCTATAACTTTGTCGCAGTTATTTTTTAGGTACACAACTTTGTTACTGAGATTTGTAATATTGCAAGGAGTTAATGCTTGATTGTAACCTGCCGATGTTTCCCCATAAATTTTATAATACGATGCACTATCAGGCACAGTTTCACCAAGCCATTTTTTAATTTTACTTCCAGAGAGTTGAACAGTGGCTGGATTTGTAGGAGTGAATAATTCTCCTGTTGCATTGTATATTTTAGTTCCGAGTGTTTTTACACCAGTTAATATTTCACTAAATGTGAAATCACCTGTTGCCATATATAAAACCTCCTATTTATATAAAATATATTTATAAAGTTTGATTTTCTAAAAATGTTTTCGCACCAATTGTATTGTTATTACCCAAAACAATTTTATCTAATGGAATATCTATTATAGTAAGACCACAAGCTGAATTAAATAATTGACTTATAGAACTTGCTTCATTAAAAATAATATTTTCATTAGTTATATAAGTATTATTTAATACTTGTAATTCATTAAAACCTTCCCATTGCGTATAATAACCTGAACATAAAATATATCCATTATCTGTGAGACTTAGTTGATTAATCACTTCCATAGACCAAGCAATATCACCAAAAAATAATTTAACTAAACTATTGGCATCAGCAGTTTCTTCAAAAGAAGTTGTATCATCAATTGAAAATGAGTCATCAAAACTTGTGGATTCTGTCCATGCTTCCATCTGAGTTAAAATACTCTTTGTCATAGAAATTGTATCTGAACTAATTCTAAAAATAATTGGCAAATATATCACCACCTTAAAATTTGCTTTCTCTAAAAATTATCTTCATTTTTCTTCCATTTACTCTATTATGCTTCCATTTTCAAGTACAAAAACACAATAAAAGTGGCATTTTATTGGTAATAATTATGATTATTAATTATATTAATATTATATTTTAAATGTAATAAAATGCCATAATTGGATATTGTATATTACTCTATTCTTTTGCTCTCGCTAATCCGAGACTTAAACAATCGTTTTTGGCGTTTTCATCATTTTATTACCGTCTATTTTAATACGATAATCTAAGGGGTTGTTTTCGCTAAAAACTTCATCATCAACTATTACTTCCGTTAATCCTTCCGGCACTTCCCCAACCACCATAATATCCCCATTGAGGTTTACTGCTAATATCATCTAAGCGACACTCCTTTCGCCGTGAATTTTATACGCTTTAAGCGTACTTGTATTAGCCCCAGTAGCTGCGGCGACAACCGTAACATAGTATTTACCATCAAGAGCCGACACATCTAAAGAAGTTATGGTTCTTGCAAATGCGTTTGTAACTTCTACCATTGCCACATTAGACGTATACGATGCTAAACTAGTACATACTTGTAGGCGCGATATGGTGTGCGAATCAACAGTACCCGTATTCTCCCAATCTACCACCAGAGTATCCACATTTGCAAGATCGATTAGTTCTGCCGTAGCATAAGAGACTTGCGCGCTTCCACCAGATCCTGGCCTGGTGGCCGTCAGTAACAAATCTCCTGCCTCTTTCGTTGCGGATACACTACCATTTCCAGCCGCGTTATAACCTGCAGATATTGCTTCATATTCTGTACCAAGACCATACAGCATATAATTCATATATCCGCTTAGTGTAATTGCTCTGATTAATTCTTTTGTGACTGTACTTCCAGAGAGTTGGACAAGACCACTTCCAGTTGAAGTCATTTCCCAAGCAACAGCATCCCCATCATGCCTTGTTGCTGGAGTAGTAGAATATATACCTCCAATTTGAATTGGATTACCTGCTTTAGCAGCATTATCTACTGCCGCTCCTTGAATAATTGGTTTACTAGTAGTTGTTCCAGTAACCCAATCTGATACTGCTTTCCAATATGCCGAAATTGTACCTATAGAAATTGTACTGATAGGTCATCATCTCCTTTAAAATTTTAAACAACAAAAAAGACATTTATTTAAAAATGTCTAAATTTATCTTCGATTTACTTCCATTTACTCGTATATGCTCTGATTTTCAAATTAAAATATAAAATAAAATAAAATATCTGTTTTATCTGGTTTAGAATTTTATATTATTTTTACACTGTAGTAACCTCAATTACTCCTAATCCTACATTAAAAGCAAATTTAATATTTCCAAAAATAATCCCTGATGATCCACTCATTGTTAAATTACCAGTTTTTGTATCTGCAACATCTTTTCTTAATTCTTTCAATTCAATATCTTCCAATCTAGCATCTAAACTCACATATGTTGTACTTCTTTGAGCTGAAGCTCTAGCATCAATAACTTCTGAATCTATCGTTACTCCAGCAACTATATTATCTATTCTATCATCTTGATTATGTAATTCTTGATCTACAATATCAAAATTAGCATTCAAAGGAACATTCCAATTTAAATCACCTTGTGTTGGTTTTGTCATATTATAATAAGTTGTTTGATCTGCCATATTATCACTTCCTTCCTAATATCCATAACCTCTAACCCTAATACCTCTACCAAAATAATGTACTGATACACTTGTACCTTCTAAATCTGAATGAAAATATACTAATCCAGCAACATAGTCTACATAAAAATTAGTATTTGTCGTTATATCATTTACATATATTTCATACATATTTATTATTTTTACATGATTAAATTTATCAGGTATTTCAAGTAATTCTATTACATTATTAGTTATCGTATGAACTTCTGCTAAATACTCTACATAGGGATCTAAAATTGTTCCTTGTCGATAAGATATCTGTGAAATACTATTAAAAGGATTAATCATACAATTTTTATTCTTCCTTTCTGTGAATTTAGTCAAACAAAAAAGAGAGATAATTTTTTAATCTCTCTCTCTCTCTTTTTCTTTGATTTTTTAAATTTATTCTTACTTAACTATTTAATTAAGCGAATTCATATTTTCTTTTCATTACTAATACCCCTAAAACACTCAATAATCCTAATCCTACTAACCACCAATATTCAATCATAAAAATTATAGGTGTTAAAACCATCCTAACTCCAAATCTTAATCCTTCATTACTTCTGATATAATCAGCAAGGGGAGGGGAGTAGTAATAATAATTTCTCACAAACCATTTTCCTGCATCAAACTTCAATAATACATTATCTCTAAACTGCCTTAGTACATTCACATGAGGTTCGAGTAAACTTCCAAAAGCGGCAGTTGCAATAAAGCAATTATCATTTTCTCCAATAGTAATATTAAGTATATATGTTTCTGTAATTGTTCCATCAGCAGATTTTACTGTAATTTCAATACTCCCCGGAACCACTGTAATTGGACTTATTTTTATATCTGCTGATTTATTAGGAGTTATTACTGTTATAGTAGGTGTAATTGTTGTACCAGCAGGAAGTACTACATTATAAGTAGTTACATTAGTAGTGAAATTACTTATTGGGGTATCACCAACTTTAATTCCTGTAACTAAAGGTTCAATATTTATTGGTTCTTTTTCAGTTGTGAAATGATACATTAAATCTGTTGTATTAGATTGTGTACCTAGATTTTGAATTGAACCAATTGGAATATTTAAGATATAGTTTGAATCATATTTTAAGTTTACTATTGGAGTGATTGTTAGGGTATCGCCTGTAGTAATTGTTTTGGTTATTCCTAGAGGAACTCCATCTGAATTAAGTAGGGAAATAGAACTGAAATTATTTCCTTGTGAAATAAATTTGTTAAATTGAAAAGTAAATGTGTTAGTATTTGATATTGGGATATTAATTGCGTTATCTTGGATATTTGACTGTGTTAGATTGGGAGAAATGTCTACTATGTTAATATTAAACATTCGTTCTAAATCACCATATTTAATTACTAAACCATTTCTTTGATTACATACACTCATCGCTTTAAATTCACCTGGATCAATTCTTTGTAATGCCCCAAAAGCACATAAATCTCCTAATCCCCATGAACATTCATTGGTAATATTAATTTCATTATCGTTAGTTAATAATCCCATTGTAGTGATTTTTAAATTTTCTCCAATATTAATTACCAAAGTATTTTCAGTAACTAATTTATTATTAATATAAATATTTAAACTAGTTACTGAATTATCAACTGCAAATGTATAACTTGGAACAAACAAAATCAATAATAAGAGTGTAATCAATAATAAAGACAATTTTATTTTCATAAAATACACATCCTTTTTATTTCTAATTATAACCATAATAAAACTAATTACAAGATTAATTATAGTATATTCTATAAATATCACTATATTCATTTTTTATTATCTTTTAATTTAAAAAAGAGGATTATAATTTATAATCTTCTAAAACAATTTTATATTAATATTACATTTTCAAGCGAACCATTTTCCTTTTCTAAGAAATATTTATTTAATATAGATTCTATATTATCGAAATCCCAATAAGGAATACGTAATAACTTTATATTATAATTATGAGTATATTCATCTTTTAATTTATCATGCTCTTGTTGTTTTTTTAATCTTTCTTCTGCATATTTTGTTGGTTCATTTTTATATTTTTTAATTGGCATATAATGAAACTCACCATCATATTCAATAAGTAAATTATATTGTTTATTTGGTAAATAAAAATCATAAGATAATAAACCTCCACCTAAACCTATAAGATCATTATATTTCATTTGGGGAATATAATAATTATTTTGTATCTTAAACTTATTATTTAATATTTTATATTCTTCATTATTAATTTTTACAAAACCTAAATTCATAAAATAATTACTAATCTTTTCTTCGCCTTTTGAATATTCGCACTCAGGACAATGAAAATTACTTGAATTAGAATTAGATATACTTCTGGAATAATCTTCATGAATTATTTCTGGACATTTCCACCATATTTTTTGTACACTAAATGGTGAATATTCATATGGAGTTTTTTCATTCTTATCTGACCAAATATCTAATACTTCTGGATGTAATGTACCCAAACTGTCTAATGGATGAACTTTACCATGATAATTACAACAATATGGACATCTACTATTTAAATTCATAAAACTCTTACATAATACTTTATAACTTTCATGATAATCTTTCTCTTGACATTTAATATATACTTTTTTAGCACTAGATGCATGTGCTATTTCCCAAGGATTAATTGTGTTTAATTCATAATCCCAATATTTTTCTAAGAAGTCTTCACAAATATTATCTATGCCCCATTGAGCAAAAGAGTTACATTGATCACACTTTATTGAACTATTTTGATTTCTATTAGTAAAATATGATATTATTTTTAATTCACTTTTATGTATCCCTTTAGGACATCTAAAATAATATTTTTTATTTGTACTCCACAATATTTCACTTGGTTTACAATCATTTAATTTATAATCCCATTTATTTAATACATCTTGTTTATTATTATTAATACACCATTGTTCAAATGATATTCCATTTTTTAATCTAGTTTTTCTATATTTTTCTTCGCCATACAATTTATTGGCACATTTATGACAATAATATTTACCATCATCTTTTACACATTTTTTATAATCTACCCATCTTGTATTTGTTTTTATACCGCAATTATCACATTCTACAACTACATAAATAGCACTACCCTTAGACAAATCTAAAACATTAATTTTAATAATTGTTCCAGTTAAAACATTTAACCTACCTATTTTATCTTTTCTTCTAGGAATCATATACCCTAAATTTTCATAATATGCAATATTATTACTGCATAAACCAACTTCAACTTCTTTGCTAATTAACCCCATATTAATTCTCCTTTCAATTTACTCCTACATACTTATAAATACAAAAAACAAAACCAGTAGGGAAGGGTAGTAGGAGAAAATACCCCTTTGTCATATAGCGGCCAACTATACTTATCCCTACTGATCATATATCAAGAATTATTTATATATTAAATTTAATAAATTTAATATATTATATTAATATATTAATGATTTATTTAGACAAACAAAAAGAGCGTTACTAATAAAACGCCCTAATCGTATCAAAGAGGTCTAGCATCCCTCTCACTTATTTGGTTAATATTAGGATACTATGGTTTATTGAGAAGTATTAATTCCCTCTAAAATATTTAATATAAACTACCTTCAATCTTAATCATATCTTTTTCTGTTATCCAACCATTATTTACTGCAATAATCAAATCATTTTCAGTTAATTTACTATCTGGTTCTCGCCATTTCCGATATAAAAAATCAAACATCATTTCACC
>Ga0172381_10000979_pt1 | contig 35432 bp, 46 predicted proteins | sample Leawel6488metaG_FD_119754 | JGI IMG/M metagenome (GOLD analysis project Ga0172381, IMG submission 119754) | Leachate microbial communities from a municipal landfill in Southern Ontario, Canada - Leachate well 64-88 metaG | ecosystem: Engineered > Solid waste > Landfill > Unclassified | place... | reverse complement strand
GGCCACTGCATCGGTCGCGCACGTAGCGGGCGGTTCCCTTCCCGCCGTTCCTTCTGGCGGTGTGAAGATCGCACAGATCGACGTGGACGCGAATACCGCCGCGATCACCAACACGGAGATCACCAAAACTCGCGTATGGACTGCGCCGGGGGTTAACGACTGAGGAGGAACGTATGAACGATAGCGTAAATATCCTCGGAACAGTTTGGAAGATCAAACTCCGCAAAGGGAAGAACGATGCCGGGCTGAAAGGAATTGGCGGATATTGCGATGATACAATAAAGACCATCGTAATACGCAAACAGCACAAACATTCAGACAGTGATGAATGCGGCGATCTTCGCGAGTATGAAAAAGGCTGTTTGAGGCACGAAATCGTCCATGCGTTCTTCTTTGAAAGCGGGCTTGCGCATGATGCAACAAGCTCAAGGCATTGGGCTATGCACGAAGAAATGATCGACTGGATAGCCAGACAGCACAGCAAGATGCACGCGGCATTTGAGGAAGCGGGAGCATTGTAATGGACGCAGCAGAACGCGCGAGCGCGGCAATAGAGCGCAGGGCAATGAACGAGATCAACGCGATCTATAGCGGGTCGCTTAAATCCATGCTTGCCGATCAGAAGTCTTTTCTGCAAAAGATCGCGGACATTGACGCGGGGAAGATCAAGCCTCCAGCGTTCTACGACACGCCGGAGAAAATCCTCAAATGGCGGCAGGGGTTCACCCGCGAACTGCTGCGCAAGGAGAAGGTCATCGAGGGTATCAAGACAAGGCTTGCGGAAGCCGGGGCGAAGTCCGCGCCGGTTGTGCAGAGCGCAATGACCGATGTGTACGCTGTTAATCGCACCTATACCGTAAGCCAACTCGCAGGGCAAACAGGCATCAGCTTCGCGCAGTACGACAAGCGCCAGATCGACGTTTTGCTCAAGGACAGCGCATCGCCTTTCTCAAAGATCGCGTACAAGAACATGGGCACGAACCACGCCATTGTGCGCAAACTGTCGCGGGAAATGGCGCAGGCGACCATTAACGGAGAGAGCCAAAGGGACATCGTGAAGCGCATACGTGCCGTGACTGGGCAAAGCAAATACCAGGCAACGCGCGTCGCGCAGACCGAACGCACGCGCATCCAGAGCCAAGCTCGAAGCGACACACTGACGGAAGCGGCTGACCTTGGCGTGAAGGTCACAAAGACATGGAGCGCAAGGATGGTCAATACCCGCGACACGCACGCCGCGCTTGACGGCGTTACGATACCGCAGGATGAAGCATTCCAACTATCGGATGGTGACAGGCTGATGTACCCCGGCGACCCAAGCGGAAGCCCGGAGAACGTCATTTCGTGCCACTGCGTACTGATACCGGGGGTGGCAGAATGAGCTTCAAGGACAACAGCGGGCAAGTCAAGTCCCAAATGGCGGGTAACGTCAAAGCCGCGCTTGCCGCGACGGGCGTTGAGGCTGTGGGGCTGACCGTAAAGCAGATGCAGAGCGGGTATGGGAAGCCGATTCGACAGACCGGCGATCTGATGCGCGATGTAAGCAGCGAGGTCGATGGCGATGTTGTGAACGTTGGGAACTCGCTTGGCTACGCCCCGCCTGTCCACGAAGGCACAAGCAAGATGCAAGGCAGGCCATACCTTAAAGACGCGATCATGGGCGGGAAAGACCGCCTGCAACAGGTAGCACAGAACGAACTAAAGAAAGGGTATTAGGAGGTAGCATCATGATTCATCACTATATCACGGTTTACGGGGAGAACGGCAGGGTATACGCCGAGAGCTGGATGCAGCTCGACATCTTCGGAAGGTGCTTCTGCTTCTGGAACCGAAAGATGGACATCACCGACGAGGATATGGAGTTCCTCAAGGGAAGCAAAGACGATCCCGAAGGTACTTCGCGCGGGATTGGAATGGCGACCGCGGAAGCAATAGAGCTGAAAGTGGATGCAAGGACGCTGGGAGAGCTTCAAGCCAATTTTTTGAATAGTCACTAAGGCATTCCGGCGTAAGCCGCATGCAATAACAATCGTGCGGGAAGAACCCCGCCCAAGGAAAAGGAGATTGTAACATGTTACAACGTAAAGCATTAAGCGCGATGGGGATTGATGCCGATAAGATTGACCAGATCATTGAAATGCACTCTGAAACGGTCAACGGCCTCAAAGACGAAATCGCCAAGTACAAGGCAGACGCGGAAAGCCTGCCTGCCGTCACGAAGGAACGCGACGAGTGGAAAAAGAAACACGAGGATGTCCTTGCCAAGCAGCCGGACGCGGCCAAAGTACAGGCCGACTTCGACGCGTACAAGAAGGATGTCGAAAGCCGCGAGACGAACGCGAAGAAACGCGCGGCGCTCGAGGCGAAGTTGATTGCGGAAGGCGCGAACCCGGACGCGATTGAGCTGATGTTGCACGGAGCAGACCTTGAGGCGGTAACGCTCAACGAAAAGGGCGAGGCCACCGTGGACAAGGCCATAGAGCCGATCAAGTCCAAGTACGCCAAGTACTTCGGGGAAGTCAAGCAACAGGGCGCGCAGACGAAAACGCCTCCGCCCGGGCAAGCGAACCCCGACACCGACAAGATGAGCGACGATGAATATTATGCCGCGCAGATGGCGAAAAAAGCGGCCAAATAGCATCGCGCCATAACGAAAGGAACATGAAATATGGCGCTTGTAACCAATACTTTCATCTCCGTTAAGGAGTTCACCCGTCAAACCATGATGAGGCTCTACGAGCTTCTGGTTTTCCCGAATCTCGTCTACAAGGACTTCTCTGGTGACTTCGTCGCCGACAAAGGCGCGTCGATTCAGGTTGAGAAGCCGTCCGTGTATACTGCGTCGGAGTTCGACCAGGCCACCGGCATTGTACCGCAGGGCACGGCCAAGGAAAGCGTTACGGTAACTCTCGACCATCTTGCGGATGTGTCGCTGGAATACTCCGCTATCCAGCGCGCCGTGAGCATCGGCAATCTCGCTAAGGAGATTGAGGGAGCGGCCATTGCGCTGGCGCAGAAGATCAACTCTGACGGCCTGCTGCTGTACAAAGACATCCCGTACTTCTCCGGCGCGGCGAACGCTGACCCGGATGGTCTGGACGACTTTGCAAATGGCGCGCTCGTTCTCGACAAGCACTTCGCGCCCCAGGGTATGCGCAAAGGTCTGTGGAACCCGACCGCCTACTCCAAGTTCCGCGTGCTGGGTGATGTCGTAAACGCGAACAAGTCCGGCACCACCGACGCGCTGCGCATGGGCGAAATCGGCAACATCAGCGGCTTGAGCAACTTCATGTCGCAGTCCGTCAAGACCCACACCACGGTTGGTGCGGGCACTCCGTTGGTTGACAACGGCGCGGGCTATGCGGCTGGCGTATCTGCCATCCACGTGGACGGTCTTTCGACCGGCTTCGCGGTCGGCGACATCTTCACGCTGGGCGGCTATCAGTATGTGGTTGTCACCGCTGGTACGCTCTCGACCGCCGATCAGGACATCACAATCTACCCGGCGCTGCAGGCGAATGTGGCTAATGACGACGCGCTGACGATCATCGCGACCCATGTTGCCAACCTCGTTTTCCACGAGAACGCTTTCGCGTTCGTGACCCGCCCGCTGGTGTTGCCTGCGGACAAAGAAGCCTACGTGACCAGTTTCAACGGCATCTCCATGCGCGTTGTGCATGGCTATGACATGGCGTTCAAGAAGGACATGGTTTCCATCGACTGTCTGTATGGATACAAGACCATGTACCCCGAACTGGCCTGCCGTGCGCTGGGTAAACCCGCCGCCTGATCTTAACTGACCTACTGAAACAATAAGGGGTGGATAGCATGTTGCTCGATATGATGCGCGAATGCCGGAACTTCTTCGAGTATCGGATGAAGGATTCCTATTACGACAAGAAGGGGAATCTGGTAAGCTACATAACCGAGTTCGAGGGCGATTATACGATCGCCACCGGCGTGCTATCCACCCTTGATACCTCCATCAAGACAGGGCAGTACATCGCCATCTATGGCAGCGTGCTCAATGACGGCATCTGGAAGGTAGGCGCAAGCGGGGCGATTACCAGCGACATTACGGGCGTAACCGCACAAGACGAAACCTTCCACGCGACCGTCTATCCGCTGAAAGTACCGCCTGACTTCGTGCTGCTTGCAACCGAGATTGCCGCGTGGCGAACAGCCATGAAAGAAAGCTCGCCGTATGCTTCCGAGAGCTTCCTCGGGTATTCGTACTCGAAAGCGCAGCGGCAGGGCGGCGGGAATATCACGTGGCAGCAGCAGTACGCCGATCGCCTTGCTCCGTATCGCCGGATGTTTAAGGGGTTGCCGTTATGAGCTTGACTGACTTCCTGGAATCGTTCAAATACCGCACCAAGACTACCGTTTCTTCGCCCTTAGGCGGGAGTACGGAAAGCTGGACGGATGGCGCGACGTTCTCCGCAGGCATCGCATTGGACACCAGCGCAGAAATGCGCGTGGCGTACCAAAACGGCCTGAAAAAGCAGTACAGCATCATCCTTCCGGACGGTGTAACGCTCACACAGGACATGCGAATCAAGCGGGTATCGACCGGTGTGATCTACCGCATAACCTCTAACTCCGCTGATACGCATACCCCGGCCATTGCGGGCGTATCTTACGCCAAGGTTACAGCGGAGGTGACCGAATGAAGAACCTGCATATCGCTCTGCAAACCTTCTGGGGCGGATTCACCTATGGAACGGCAATACCCGCCTATGAGCAAAGCAAGGTACCGTCCGACGCGGCCTATCCGTACATCACCTACGAGGCGGCAGAGGGCGCATACTGGGGGCAAACGTACCTGACGGCGTTCATCTGGGTGAAAAAGGTTGAGGGCACGGACTGGCAACTGATACGCGCCGAAATCCTCGACCTGATTAAAGAGCAATTCCCGGTCGAAGGCCCAAAAGTTTTGACATTCGCGGACGGGCATCTGACAATGCGCCGGAACCCCGCAAACTTCGCAAGTTACTACGATGACCCGAACGACGCTTCCGTGGTTGGTGGCCGCATCAGCTACGAGGCGACATACTTCACACTGTAAGGAGTTGGTTACATGCTTACTGCTTTGAGGGCGGATACCTTCAACAACCTGCAATTCGACGCGGGCATCCTGCTCAAGAATCTGGACTATTCCTCCGCGACCGACGCGGGCGATCTGGCGACGCTGGTAGCCGCTGCGAAATCGGCGGGAACTACCCTGCTCGGCGCGACCAAAGGCGGCATTGTCATCAGCGATGTACCGACCTATTTCAGCCCGGACATCGACGGGAAGCGCGGCCAGATCAAGAATACCCGCTTCATCACCGACCGTGTCATCAAAGCGACGGGTACGCTGGTTGAGCTTCTCCCCGTGACGATCAAGGACATCATCGCCGCTGCTGATGTATCCACCTCCGGAGACATCACCACGATCACCCCGCGCGCCGACGTGTCCGACGCGGACTACATCGACAATCTGGTGTGGGTGGGCGATATGCCCGGTGGCGGCGGTCTGATTCTCGTTGAGTTCGACAACGCGCTGAACACCAACGGCCTGACGATCACCGTTCCCAAGAACGACAACGCGACGTATCCCTTTGAGTTCACCGCGCATCAGGATGATCCGGACGGCGTTGTGCCGTATCGCATCCTGGTATTCGCTGGTACCGCCGTTGCCCCGCTGCTTGAGGTGTACTCCGTCGAGGGCGCGACCTCCGGCAAGACCCGCCTCGCGGTATCCCCCGTCAAGACGGGCGCGCAGTCCTACGTTTACAAGACTGCCGCGTCTGTTGCCTTGCCCGAACTGGGCGACATCCTTGTGGCCGCCGAAAACGGCTGGGTTGCGTGGAACGGCACCGACGATGTTACTGCTACGACCGGCAACCAGATTGTGGTTGCTACCATTACGACCGCTACCGGCGCTGTGGTGTACGCAGGCCGCGACACGGTCAAATCGCTGGCTTAACGCCGGTCAATCCGCATCGGGCGGGCTGGTTATCAACCGCCCTGCGGATATGCCCGTTAAATCGAATTAAATCGCCTACAAGGCGCATCAACGCAGGAGGTAGCACATGAGGTTATCCGAGATAACGACCGACCGTGGCATGGATATAATCGCGGAAGCTGTGCCCGCGCTCGGCAGGATCATCAAGACCGATACCATAAAGGGGTTTATCAAGAAATATGGCAACGAACGCATCACGCAAGCGCTGGCAATCAAGGCCGTGCTTGAGGTAATACCTGATATTTTCAAGGAAAGCAAGGCGGATGTGCTGGCCATCGTTTCCGCGTTCACCGGCAAGACGCTGGCTGCCGTCAGGAAGCAGCCGTTTCTTACTACGTTTGGAGAACTGAAAGAGATCGTAACCGACCCTGACTTCATGCAGCTTTTCAACTCGTCCGTCAATACGGAGCCGGGCGCGTCCTCCGTATCATCGCCGGAAGCCGCCGTGCAGTCCGATGCGACGGAATCGCTCTGATTCTGGCGGAAGAAGATAAGGAACGCGCGCGGGATATTTTCAAGGGCAGCCTTGAATGGAATGTTTCGCAGATGCTAACGAAGCAAAGCAATTATCTGATTTTTAGCAACACTTATTCCGAGTTTTGCGATCTGCTTGAAGGCAACGCAAAGCCGAAACAGACCAAAGAAGAACTGCGCGACGAGATGAACAGCAAGGTTGATAACATGCTGAACAAATACCAAAGGAGGCGGTAAACATCAAACTTTTTGAGCTTTTCGCCTCCGTCGGCCTTGATACGAAAGAGTTCGACCAAGGCGTTAATACAACCACGCAAAAAGGCCAGACCATGCAATCAAAGCTGGATGGCGTATTTAAGGGCATCAAAACCGCGCTCACCGTCGCGGGTATTACTGCTGCTGTTAAAGGCATAGGCGACGCGCTGGAAAAGGCCGGGGCTGTCGGCGACACCATTGACGAATCCAGCCAAAAGCTCGGGCTTAGCCGCAAAGCCTATCAGGAATGGGGCTATGTTCTCGAGCAGAACGGCAGCAATATCGACAGCTTCGGGGTCGCCATGAAAACCCTGCAAAACGCAATGGTGCAGGGAACGGCAGCAAGTGATGCTGCCTTGGATAAGCTCGGCCTGAGTGCAGCCAAGCTCAAAACGCTATCGCCCGAAGACGCGCTAAAGGAGACCATCGCTGCATTCCAGAAAATGCCGGAAGGCGCAGAGAAATCCGCCGCAGCTGTTGACTTGTTTGGCAAGCAGGGAATGGAACTGCTGCCGACATTGAACATGACCACGGAAGCAACGGCTGATCTGATCCAGCAAGCCAATGACTTAGGAATCGTGCTCAACGACGAAACCATTGACGCGGGCGCGGAGTTCAGCGATACGCTGGCAACCATGAAGGATACCGTTTCCGCCGCCGGTACGTCGTTCCTTTCCAGCCTGCTGCCGGGCATCACCCAAGTAATGGACAAGCTCATCCCGTTTTTCTCCAATGTTTTGCCGAAGCTTGGCGATGCGTTCGGGAAAGTGCTAGAAAAGATCGAACCGCTGATTGAATCCCTTCTCGGCGGGTTTACGGATGCTGTTACGTGGATTGCAGATAACGCCGATACGCTGATCCCTATCCTAGAGGGTGTGGCTGGGGCGATACTGCTCTGGAACGGATACCAAGCGCTCCTGAACATCACCATGGCCGCGAACCCGATAGGCGCGGTTATCACGGCGGTAGCATATCTGGCGGCTGGGCTGCTGATACTAAACGACGCTTTCAGCGGCGGCAGAACGGCAACCAATAAATACAACTCTGCTATGGACGATAGCATTGGCGCGATCAGCAATTTTAAGGATTCGGTTAACAATCTCAAGCCCACGCTTACAGATGTCAACGATCTGTTGTCCTCCAATGGCCATAGCGTTTCCGACCTCAATACGTCGATTGATGAAGCGGAGGCCGCGATCACCGGCATACTGAAAACCGCGCTGCAGGAGCACCGCGACCTTCGGCAAAGCGAGCTTGACGATATTAAAAAATATAACGACGATATACTGGCGCTGGAACAGGAAAAGATCAGCATCTATCGCGACCAGCAGATAGCGGAGATGCAAAAGATTTACCTCGAAGAAGGCCAGATGACGCAGGATGAGGCGGCGCAGCGGCTTGAAAACATCGGGTCTGCTTTTGCCACAGTCAATGAGGTATCCGAACAAGCGTATACCGCGCAATTAACGCAAATCGAAAATTTCCATAAAACGAAGGGAACGCTTAATTCGGAAGCGTATCTGAACGACCAGCAGGAAGCAAAAGCCACCTATGAGAGCCAGTTGGCCGAAAACGAGACGTACTATCAGCAATCGCTTGATAGCCTGCTCAACTCGTCCGCGCAATGGGTATCGGCCGATCAGGACAAATGGAACTCGCTAACATCTGCTCATTCGACCTATGTAACGCAAATAAGCGAGCTCCAGCAGCAATTTATAGCGGGTGAACGCACAAATGCCGCAGACGGAATAGCGATTCAGGACGATTACGCCAACTCATATTCCGATATCATGGATGGCGTGATGCTGGATAACGCAAACGCCTACCTGCAAATGTATCTGGCCGCGAAGCAAGGCAACGCGGACATCTCGCAGGAATACAAGGATATGGTTGCGAATATCCTTAGCAACTTTACCGATCTACCCACCGACATGCAGGATAAAGGCAAGCAAGCGCTTCTCGGCCTGATTGGCGGCATGGAAGACCAGATACCCGGGCTGGAAGATACCTCCAACATGACCGCAGATCAGATTATTGCTGCAATCGTTAATGCGCTGGGCATACATTCTCCGTCTACCGTCATGTTTGGATACGGGCAGTACATATCGCAGGGGCTTATTAACGGTATGAACGACAAGGCGGCGTCTTTATCCGGTATTGCGGCTACGCTGGGCAAAAGCGTTGAGTATACCTTTAGGAGCGCATTGCCGCAGAGCAGCGCTAAAGGTATCGGGCAAAACTTTACACAAGGGCTGATTGATGGCCTGAACAGCAAGCTCGTAACCTTGCGGCAAACGGCATCATCCATTGCTTACGAGCTTGTGACCACGTTCAAAAACGCATGGGGCGAGCATTCCCCGTCCACCGTCATGGCTGCAAGCGGCAAGAACCTAATGCTGGGCTTGGCAAACGGTATAGCGGAGAACGCCGATAAAGTGAAGCTTTCCATGGCTGGCCTGCTTCCGGATTCGCTGTCGGCTACCGTGATGGTGAGCGCGGAACAGGCACAACAAAGCACGTCCTCGCATTCTGGCCTGTCCGAATCCCCCGCGAGCTCCAAACAAACCGCCGTTAACCTGAACTACAACGTATATGCAACCGATACCAGCTATGCGGAGCAACGGCGCATCGCGAAAAGCACAAGCCGCGCCATAGGAGAGGAGCTGAACGCTCTTGCTTAATGACAAGCTGATCTACACAAACTCTGCCGGGCAGTCTGTTGAGTTTTATCAAGGCGGTATTTATTATACCAACATCCGCACCGATGTAACGGGATTAAGCGAAGTCAACACCACACTTTACCGAACTACCGTTGTTGATATGGATGGCGAACTGGAAACGGGGTTCAGCGTGGACAGCCGCTCAATAAGCATAAAGGGGTTCCTCAACAATCCAAGCGGCCGTGACAACGAAGCATCCATGCGCGAGCTGATTGAGGTTTTCAGCCCATTCTATACGGGTGTGTTGCGCCTTGAGGGCGAGGACGTTGTAGAAATCGACGTGCGCCCCGAAACGGCGCCGAAGAATGGCGATAGACAAGGTTCCAGGTATCCCGGATACATAATAAAATTGATTGCGCTTAACCCGAATTGGCGGGCAACATCAGAGAAAGAGAAAACCATAGCCACGGGGGGCACGAGCATCTATTACGACGGCAGCCGCGCGTGCGGGATGGAGATCGAAATCACGGCGCTTGCGGATACCATCGACATGGACAGCTTCACCGTGACCAATGGATCAACGGGCAAAACCATCACATTCCGGCTGGGCGGCGGCGTGTATCTGATGACCGGGGATGTGCTGCTGCTGAATATCAGCCAAACGGGAATCACAATTACCCTAAACGACGTGAACGCCCTAGAGCGTGTCGAATTCGCGGACACTGATTTCCCGCAACTGTACCCGGGCAACAATGTAATCAGCTGGGATGCGCATGGCGACGAAGCGGACTTTACCGTCAAAGTGCGGTATACTCCGCTCTATCTTGCAAAGTGAGGTGAATTTGGGTGGCATCTACGCAGTATGCAAGTCGCAACATAACAAGCGCGCTCGGCCTAAGTGCCTCCCGAAATGAGGCTGTATCTGGCGGAGCAACTGTTCAGGAAGTCGTAAACAGCGTTATAGCCAATATGTACATGAGCACAACGGCGTATGGCTCGACATATTCCGTCACGGTTACGGTGTTGTTTTCAGGCGGTTCCGTCCAGCACACGCAGAATGTAACTTTCGATTCTGGAAACTACACTGGAACCACAGTCAATTTCACCATGCCCGCAATGACCGCCGTGCAATGCAATTCTATCGCGTCTGTAACTGCATACGCAGGCGACGGTCGAATATTTATTAAGAGCGTGCAGTACGTCACAATCAACTATACGCCGACAACGGCTTGCACCGCGCCTACTTCTGTTGGCGTTAACAACGCCGCCCCCGCTCCGAGCGCATCCGTGATCCTCTCGTGGTCCGGCGCCGGGGCTGGAACCAACAATGCCGTTGTCGGATATAATATTTACAGGGCAACGAGCGCTGGTGGGACATATTATTATCTGACAAATTCGGCAACCGCGAGCGTAGCGGTCACATCTCCATCCAATGTCGGAAGCAGTTATTACTACAAAGTGCTCACTCGCGGCGCTGCAGGGGCGACGTACTATAGCGGGTTGTCGAGTGCCTATGCTGGTTTAACCACTACCGTGACCGCGTGTACCGCCCCCACATTGACCGTAGACACAGAACTCCCCGAAGCGGGCGAAACAGTAACGCTTTCCGGAAGCGGCGCAGCTGCGGGAACAAATAACGCCATTACTGGCTATAAGATTTATCGGTCGATCAACGGCGGCGCGAGCTATTCTTATCTGGCGACCGTTGCCACAACTGCAACGAGTTTTTCCCAAAGCGGGCTTGCGATTCCCGGAACGGCAGGCGACAGCTATCTATTTGTTGTAGTTACCGCCGGGACGATCAGTGGGTTTGACAGCGCCCAATCCAATTCCGTGCAAATCACCACCGTTAGCGCATACTGCTCCGCGCCTACAATCCTTACTTTGTCCGCACAAATAACTGCCATAAAGCCCACCCTCGCATGGTCTGGCGCGGCTCCGGGGGCAGATAACGCCATTACCGAGTACGAAATCGAATACGCGGAATCGACAGATGAAATGACGTGGGGAGCGTGGACGGCGCTAAAAACCGTTGCTTCGACTGCGCGCGCTGGCTCTACGCTGGTGGACATATCCGCTACGCTTGGCAATTATCGCATCTATCGCATCAAAACACACGGGGCAGCCGGGGCAGATTACTACAGCGATTGGAGCGCGTCCTCTGCAAGCGTCAGAACCGCAAGCTCTACCGTGTCCGAATCGCAAACCCCGAAACTGATCGTCTATGAATATCCGCATATCGTGGCGGGCGTAGAGAAAGGCCCGTATCCGCTTGGCATGCTGACCCGGTACAATACGCTAATCGTGCATCGGAAATACTGGGGGATCAGCGAACTATCCCTGTCCACTCCTTTCAGCGAAGCCACAAACGAACTGCTGGTTTGCTGGAATCTTATAGGGATCGCGGGGAAGAACGTGCCATACCTGATCGTCAGCAAAACGATCAGCAGGGACAAAACGGGCGCGGAGGTAATCGAATTTACCGCAAAATCGCTTGTTTCCCTGCTGGGCATGCGGATGGTTACATACTCGTCGCTCGGTGAAGCCAAGCCTGTTGCGCTGATTAAAAGCCTGTTGCGCAATCAGCCTATATTTTTGGAGCATTATTCCGGTGGCGAATGGATCCCCGACATTAATGGCGACTTGGCAGCAGATGATTACGGCGACCGCCGTTTCCCGGACTTCCATTGGAAAGAACCGACGTTTGACATTGACGCTTCCGATGCGCTATCTTTCCAGCCCGAGCTGCTGACCGGCTTACTCGATACATTCCTCTCGCTGTGCAAAATTGAGGGATGCGGGGCACGCGTAACGGGCGACTACTATACATCTATTGCCGATACGCTTTCCCTGTGGCTGGAACTGTACAAGGGCGTAGACCGCAGCAGAACTCAAGACGTAAACCCGCATGTGATCTTCAGCGAAGTGATAGGCAACATCCTAACCCAAACTTATACACACAACATCGAGGGCAAAAAAACCGCAGGCTACGCTACAAGTTCCGTATTGGACACCATCCTTTCCTACGATAAGCGCTTGGTGGACTTGCTTTCCGATAATGCTTACTCGGCTGGCGACCAGACTTATATCAACGGCGGCAGTAGCCCCGCTGGCACCAAGGGTGGGTCTGGAATGAACCGCGCCGAAATCGGATTGACAGTAACGGATATCACCGCGCCCACAAGCGGAACCACGGACGAAAAAGCAGCGGTTGTATATGCATCCTGCAAGCAGATCGGCAGAAACGAAGTTGCCAAGGGCGTAGAAGAACAGACCTACGACGTAACATTGAATACAGCGGTTGGCCCACAATATGGCGTTGACTACGACCTCGGGGACATTGTAACGGTGATGAGCCCAAGGTATGGAATCTCAATGAACGCCCGAATCACGGAAGTAACGGAAACCTATGAGCCCGGCAAGAAAGTACAGATAGCATTGACGCTTGGCGAAACAATGGTTACAATGTTAGGCAAGGTCAAGCAGATCGCACGCAGGAGGGGTTAACATGACCGTTAATCATGAGTATATCATAGACATCCAAAGCCCGGTTGTTTTGGGCGCGTTTGGGTATGACATTGTCAAGGGTGACGCAGAAAGTCACCTTATCCAAATAACGCTGTTGGACAACGGCGCTGTTCTGAACCCGTTAACGGCGAACCTTTACGTCATGCGCTTGGACGGCGAAACCGTTATTACGGCAATGAACGTCACGGACAATGTTTGCAGCGTAGCCATGCCCGTTGAGGATTCCGCGATAACGGGACGAATTTACATTCTCGTCAAAGCCTCAACCGCCACCGAAACATTAACCGTGTTGGCAAAGTACGCCACAGTCAAAGACGGAATCACTGACGTCATCGTTGATCCCGGCGATACCATCCCGTCGCTGGATAACCTCTTGGCGCAAATCGCTGACTGTGAAGCGGCTACGCTCGCGGCAGAAGAAGCAGCGGCGGCTATTACAGGGGTAACCGCCGAGGCGACCACACTTGAAACGGATGTACCCGCAACGGCAACAGCAGAAATCGACCCGGAAGACGGGCACATCAACCTTGTTTTCGGACTTCCGAAGGGCGGTAAAGGCGACATAGGCGCGAAAGCCGTTTCTGTGGAATTTTCCGGCGACGATATGGTTTTCACGCTGGACGACGAAAGCACAGTCACTCTCGAAGATGCAAAAATCGACCTCAAAGGCGACACGGGCGACCGCACCACCATAAACCACGGCACGGCGATCACCGGCACCAGCACAACGCCCACGGCATACGCCACGGGCATCACGCTGGCTGTAATCGGCGACACTTACATCTACAACGGCGGCGATCAAGACGAGATCGGGAATGAATACATTTGCACCCTCGGCGGCAATGCGGCAACTGCGCTATGGATCTTCCTGCGCAACAATCGCGGTCCTGCCGGAGCTGGCGATGTAAGCTCTGTGAACGATGTTACCCCCGACGTGGACGGAAACGTAGAGCTAGCGCCTGCCGATATCGACGCGGCCACTTCTGCCCAGGGCGCGCTTGCCGATACCGCCATACAACCCGGAGATGTAATTAACGACCTCACGCACACTGACACGGACAAGCCGCTATCCGCCGGGCAGGGTAAAGCACTGAACGATGCGAAGGCCGCGAAAGCCACCACGCCGACCGTCGACCATATCTCCACGCTGGATGCAAGCGGAAACCCCAAGGACAGCGGACACGTGCTGGGGGATTATACGCCGATTGCCGCGGCTGTGCCTACGGGCGGCACGACAGGGCAGGCCCCGTTAAAAACGTCCGCATCGGATTATGCTATCGCATGGAGTGACATCGGCCGTTACAATCCCCCGCTGGGTATCAACTGGATGGACATGCGGAGCCCCGTCAACCAGCGCGGTATCGTAAGCGGCGCGTCGATCACCACAACGACGCAGGCGGGCGAGAACGGATACTTTCTGGATGGGTTTATCATCCTCGCGGGGACTGTCATCTGGACAAGTAATACGTCGCTATATATGGCCGCTGGCGCGAAGATCATGCAGTTCCTTGAGATCAACTACAAGTCGCTTCTAGGTCAAACCGCGACCTTCTGTATCCAAAAGTCAGACCTGACCTACACATCAGTCACCGTCGCGTTCCCGAGTTCGGTTTCGGGCGCGACCATCGAAAGCTCGGTCACGATGTCCGGTGTCGGATATGTCCGCTTCGGGTTCGCATATCGTTCCAGCGGTGTCCTGATTGGCATGGTATCTCAACTGTACGTTCCGTATGTCTCTTTTGAGGCGACGGTCAACACGACGCTTGTGGCGATGAAGCCGGAATCTGGGAACGTCAGCACATTGCCCTACTGCGGCCTGCGCGACAGGGCTACGATAAGTGCTGTTTGTCAACGAACGTACTGGAGAGGCGGATTAGTCATGACGACGGGGTATATGTATGCCGCGTCCGCCCAGGCGCTCATGTACGGTGGCTCGTTAAATTTCCACGTGTCCATGCGCGACGTTCCGACCATGACGATTATTACAACACCGATCTGTACAGGTTGTGGTACGGTGTCGCTGGGGTCGACCGTTGACGGGTTTGTCATGCGCGTCACCACGGATGCTGCGGGCATCTACCGCGCATACAACGGGGTATACGCTGCGAGCGCTGAAATTACGTGAGGAGGGATAGCATGACCAAAGCGGATGTGATGGCGGACTATGTACTGGCCCAATTGGGCAGCCCGTATGTGTTCGGCGCGCGCGGGCAGAAATGCACGCCGAGCTACCGGCAGAGCCGGTATAACGCCTGCGGGAGCGCGCACCCGACAATCAAGACCAAGTGTCAGGTGCTGACCGGCGCAAAAAGTTCCTGCGCGGGGTGCGGATTCAGCGGAAAGCTGTGCTTCGACTGCCGCGGGCTGACGTACTGCGCGGCCAAGGCGGCGGGTCTGGAACTTAACGGGGCCGGATGCACCAGCCAGTGGAACGACGCGGACAACTGGGACGAGAAGGGCAAGATCGCGGTCATGCCGACGGACGAAATCTGCATCGTCATGCGCGCAGATGGCTCTACGATGGAGCACACGGGGTTATACCTGGGCGACGGCACAACCGTTGAAGCCAGTGTGAACGTGCGCCAGCGGACGCTTTCCGCTGGGAAATGGACGCATTACGGGCGGTTGCCCAACATGGACGAGGAGGGAACGGCAGTGCAGGCAACGGTGAAATACGGTAGCAAGGGTACCAGCGTAACGGAATTGCAGACGGCGCTCGCAAAGCTCGGCTACACAGTGTCCGCGGACGGCATCTTCGGCAACGAGACGCAGACGGCGCTGAAAAGCTATCAGGAGACTAACGGGCTTGAGGCGGACGGCGTCTGCGGCCCCATCACGTGGGCGAGCATCAACACGGCGCTGGGGAACGTGACCGCCACGGACACGGACGAGGACACAGACGACGATACGGACGAGGACACGGACGAGGACACCACGCTGGAAGAGCGCGTGAGTGATCTCGAAGATCGCGTGAGCGCGCTGGAAAGCAAGTAAGGAAAGGGGCCGTACGATGATGAGCGATTTGGCCGTGACTATCGGGGGGTGGGCTGTGCAAGTAGTAACCTATGTGGGCGCGATACTGGCCATCTACGGGTGGTTTTACAAGCCGCTAAAGGATGTTAGGGCGGACGTGTCTGACATCAAGCGAGACACCGGGGATTTGCTGTGCGATCGGCTGACACAGGCACATGAGTATCATATGCACAGAGGGTACTGCCCGCAGGGTGAAAAAATCCGCCTGTGCGCCATGTACACACGGTACCACGCGCTGAAACGCAATACCTTGATCGACACGTACGTTGATGATTTGGTTGGACTGCCGGAGAAGGAGGGGTAATCTTGGATACAGTGCTGGCGGTCGCCATATCATCGGTGGTTGTCGGCGTTCTGGCGCTGATCGGCAGCATATATGGGTCAAGGTCGGCAGTTAAACAGACTGAAACCCTGATTGTATGGCGGCTGGCAGAGCTGGAAAAAGAAAACGCTAAGCTGTCCGAAGAGGTTCGTATACACAACAACTATATCAGCCGAATGGCTGGCGCTGAAAGCCGCTTGTCGGCGCTGGATGCTAAAACCGACCGAACCGCCGCGCACGTAAAAATACTGGAAGAGTGAGGCTTGACATGGACGATGATATGGCAAGCCCCGGCGCGGCCTCCCCGGTGACTAAAAAGCCGGCGAGAATACAGGCGAGAACGGTAGACGGGCTGCTGTCCAGAATCAAGAAAGTGCGGATGCTCAAATTGATCGTCTGGCACAGTATGATATTTCTGGACATGCTCTATATCGCTGCATTCGTGGCGGCCTGCGCGGTGGTTCAGGCCTCCGACAAGGCCGATTTAATCTCGGACATCATGAAATATGCCGCCGGAACGCATGGCGGGGAACTGCTGTTAACCGCAGCCTTGAGACTGTGGGGAAAGGAGGGAACCTGATGAGTAAGCGTTGGCTGGACTGGTTGTGCGCGGTGCTGATCGTCGTCGTGATCGCGGTGCTGATCTACGGCGTCATCCACTAACGTAATCTTTAACAACCGCGGAAAAGTCTGCTGTTGTTAAAGAAAAACGCACTTAACTATAATAAGGAGGGGCATTATCATGTGGGATTCAATCAAAACCGCCATTCTCAGTAAGGACGTTTGGGTGCGCGCCGGTAAAACGTTTGTGCAGGCGGCCGTGGCGTATCTGGTCGCGGCGCTCGCCAACGTCGACATATTCAGCGGCGACAACGGGAAAACGTTCTGGGTTGGTCTGCTGGTGTCCACGCTTGCCGCCGGCGCGTCCGCCGCATGGAACGGCGTTATCAAACCTGCGCTTGCGGCGTGGAAGGACAGTCTTTCCGACCAGTAGGAATAAACCTTAGGGGTACAGCAAGCGATTTCCTCCCGTGAGCTGTGAGGGGCTGCAAATGCCCGAAAGGGCGGAACCGCGAGGCGGGTGCGGGCAGTTAAAAGACCGTGATTATCTCACGGTCTTTTTTGTGCTGGTTTCCGTTGGGGTTACTTCTTCATGGTATCACCTCGCCATTTCGCAAATCTTGTCCAGCGCGTCCTTTCGCATCCTGCGCAGCACGAACTTGGAATACTCGCTGCCGAACTCCGCTTTGCAGCAATGCCCGATCTCCGCATAGGTCATGCCATCGAAGTAAAATCGCGCGATGATCCACGCATCTTTCGCGCCCAGCCCATGCAGCCAGGCATTTACGCATGCAATGTCGCGCTGCTTTGCTTCGCACTCGGCTTGCAAGCGGACGATCGTCCGCTCCATTTCCTGCGCATCGGCGGACACATACCCGTCCGCAAGCATAATCCCCGCGCGTTCGGTGAGGCTTACTCCGCCGCCTGATCGCATCGAACCATAGTTCATTGGCGCTGGCCCGGACAAATCTTCGGCGGTGCATTCCCTCGCCCGCGCTATATCATGCCGCAGAAGTGCGATTTGGGAGGATAGGTATTCGCAGCGCCCCACGTGCCCCTTGTAGGCTCCGAGCATTTGGATGATGGTTATCTGCTCCATGCGCACGCAACCCCCTTAGAAACGATTTAATTCGATTTAATCATATGCCAAAGGGTTTCAGGTATGGTCATGCGCGGCCTCCTTCGTTATGTTTCGGGTCTTGGTATCCTCGCTGTAAATTCCCTCAATCCGATCTGTCCGCAACGTCAGTTCCTTTCCCGCAACCGTAGCCGCCCAAAATTCATTGTTGATATTTTGAAGATGAACAACCCCGCTAATCATCAGCTCTTCTCCCTTAGAGTTCTGGTAGTGGATAGTCATGCGTCCTCCTTCCACGGCGTGGCGGCGCGCTGTTCGTCGGTCGGCCACGCAGACCAAATTCTTGCGCGTCTCCCGCGACTGGTTACACTCTCGACACGCGCTATAGACTGCGTAATCAGGTGCAGATACACGCCATAGATCGCTCCGCCATGCTCGTACTCTGTCCATGTCGGTGTGTGCGGTTCCAGCGCCCGCGCTTCTTCCAGCGTCAGCACGCGGGGGATCGAGGCTTCAAGGGCGGCAACGGCCATTTTCTTTGCCTCAAGCTCCTTTTCGCTGTTCGCTATCCCCTTTCCGCGCTGTGTGGACGAAAAGAACAGGTTAGGGTCAGACAAAATGATTCGGGTCTGGCGGATGCTCTCGGTGATGATCTCAATCGCCTCCTGCGGGGTCATTTGCTCACTCATGGTTGGCTTCCTTTCTCTCTAGCGCGAATCTTTTGGGGGTTCTTCCGCATTTCGCACACGGGTTAAGTTTGATCGGCATGTGCATCCTCCTTCGCGTCCATGCGTGCACCGCACGCATAGCAATACGTTTGATCGGATTCGTCCAGGTAGTCACGGTACGTATCGCTTGCGGACCACGCCCCGCAGTTCGTACACTTGCCGTCTTCCCACCGCGCGTGCTTGACCGGCGCAACGTCGGCGGCGGGAAGTGCATTAAGCTTTTTCCATATACGGCTTATCGCGGACAGCTCGCCCTTTGAACACGCAACGCCCTGCGCATCCGAACATATATCCGTTGCCGCTTCCTGGCTGATGTACACCACGGGCTTATTGTCCATCGGGATCACCGCTTTCTGCGCCAGACGGCGCGTTCTCGGCGCACAGGCCGCGCCATTCCCAGTGGTTGTCATTCTCGTCCTCCAGACAGCATATGGCCTCATCGTCATCTTCGTGTTCCATACAATATTTGTTGTCGCACGTCGCGCATGGGTTTTCATGCCGCACCAGCAATCGCATATCAGCAATTGCCGCGTCCGCTCTCCGCGTTTCGGCGGCAAGCTGGGCGGTCAGACGGTCTACCCTCTTCAAAAGCGCGTCCTCTCGTTCTTTCCCAACTGTACGAACCGCGTTTTCCAGCCCTGTCTGTGCGTTGCATTTCTCGGTCAGCCTGCGCACCTCGGCCAGCAGGTCGGGGATGTCGGTACGGGCGGCGCAAATAAACTCTACGTCTTCATCGGACGCGCACAGCAATGCGGCATCGTCCCACTCTGGATACATGATGACCCTGTTTTCACCATCAAAAAAACAGTTTTCCTCTTCCAGGTTTGCACTCCACGGCGCTTTGCTTGCCGCATCCACCCGCGCCTGAATGTCGGCTAGACGCGACGGGGTCATACGATCGTTAGACATTGGTTGGTTCCTCCTTCGTTAACTCGTACTCTAGCCCCATCGCAATTTCGTTAAAATCGTTGGTGCTGTAGGTGTATCCGGATTGTCTAATTTCCGGCAGGCTGCATTGTGCAAGCATCGCCATGGCGCGTATAACCGCTGCGGTGCATTTGATCGCGGTGTTGTTATCCATTGTCAGCCCTCCCCATCCGGCCACCCTTGCGGCCTGTCGCAGCGTTCAAACGTGTACACCCATACCCACGGTTCAAGGCACCAGTCATAGCCGCGCTTCGAATTAAGCATTTGCCACAGCCACATAAAGGATTGTTTGGCGGTCATGGCGGGTGTGCTTTTTTCTCCCAGGTATCGGTCGCCCGGCCTGCAACCCTCCCGGATAGCATCTTCCTCGGTGATCTGCGTCACCCGCTCCGCCCGTACAGCGGTCACTCGCAGGAACAGGCGGCAGGCTTCTTTTGGCATGAAGATCGAGGGTCGCCACTTGATTTTCAGATCACCTTCGCCAGTCGTATACTGCGCCTTGTACCCGTAACAGCTCTCACCCATGCGCATAAATGGGCACTCGTTTTCGTCCGTTCTTCCAGAGCAATCCGATTCGCAGGTTTCGCGGAAATACGTTTCCCGCACCCACAGGATGTCGCCAACCTTATAACGTGAAAGTTCTAAAAGCCTATTTTCGGGGTCTTTAATAAACTCATCTGTGAAGCCAATATCTTGCCACTGGGCAAACCACTTGCTTTTTATCACCCGCCGCGTCATGGTCTTTCGCCCGTCCATAATTGCCTGCACCATCGGCGTGCTAAACAGTATCGGTTTGATTGCCATGGTCATCCCTCCTGCGCTATTGCGCGTCCTGCTCAAGATTCCGTATTGTTTTTAAGGCCTTTTGGAGAGCAACAGAGCCCTCTCCAATTGTTTTTGCCGCGCTTTCGATCCATCGCATATTTTGATCTATCACCTCAAGCGCTTCTGCTGCTTTTAACCTTGCCACGATCGTCCGTGTCGGCTCCCAGTCGTCAAGCTCTATCCCCGTTTTTTGCTTGATCTCGGCCAGTTTTTCCCGCAACTTCTCAAGCTCTTTTTCAGAGTTTTTAACCCTCCACAAAACCTGTTCCTCGATCCGTCGTCTCTCCTCCGCGTTTATTTTTTGAGATTGGTTGGCTACAAGACGTTCTCTCCCTCTCAACATTGCGGCAATGAAACCAACAGGCGGCTGGGCGCGTTCTAGTTTTTGAGGGTTTATCACCTGCAACAATCTCCCGTCGTTATACTCAACAACCCCCCACGTTGGCGGAAGCGCAAACCCCTTTGTCAGCCCTTTCGGTGTTGCCAAAAACCAATAGTCACAATATCTGGCGATTTCATCAGACTTAATCCCGTTTTCAAGTTCAGTTTGAAGATCGCTTTTTGATACCTTTATTTCAAATCCGCGTATTTCATGGCCTTTTGATGGATAGGCGTTAATGGCTACCGCGTCCGCGTGTCTCCGGCAATTTGCGCCCGTGCTGTTTCCCACCTCAAAGCCAAGATACCATTCGGGCGCTGCATATTTTGATTCGAGAGCCTTGCGAATATCGTCGGCGGTGATTTTTTCCGCTGCCTCTGTCATATGTTTTGCTCCTCTGTTAAGATTGCAAGCCCCGCCCGCAGCATCCCATGCAGGGCGGCGGTGTCCTCGTCCTCGATGATGTACACATCAACGCTTGCCCCCGGGCGGTAGTCCGTGTAGCTCGGTACGCCTACAACGTAGCGCTGGCTGTCGCCTTGGAGCACGCCACACTTTACCAGCGAGTCCATCAAATATTTTTTTGCCGATTCCACGTTATCGACGTCACGTTTGCGGTTGGCCTCGTGGAAGATCATACACACGATACAGGGGGTTGTGACTGGTTTCAAACGCCCTGCGTTGACTTCGCCCATAATGCACCAGCAAATTCCAGATTCGACCTCAAGAATAAACTTAGTCCCTACGTGCGGGTTTGTCCTACAGGCGAGAACGTACTCGTTTAGCGACGGGAGCCGGAAGGGGATCGCGAAATGCTGACGGATCATGCGTTTTCCTCCTTGGCTGTTATCCCGAACATCCGTTGCATCAGCAGTTTTGTTTGCTTGTGCGCGGCTTCCGCTTCATCCCGCTTTACCTTCTCCCGCAACTCGTCCAATTGCCCCTTGACCGATTCGGGAACCTGGGATGCTTCTGGCGGTTCTGGTTTTTTCTCCGGCGCCGGCAACGCCCTATCCATCGAAAAAGCATCGCCCACGGCGGCATACAACGCACGCACGCTTTCCGGCAGCTTCTTGATCTCTCGTGTGTGTACCGCCCTCGCCCGGTACGACCGCATGAAATTACTCGCCACAACGGAATTGACGGTTTCGATGTCCATCATCGACCAGTCAAACAAAATCCTCTGCGTCCCGACTACACGCTGTATATCGCAAGGCAGCTTGTTAAACTCTTTTTCCGTCGCCCCCTTGCACATGGCCGCATATACCAGCGCCCACGCACCGGCTTCGTCCAAAACTCCATCGTTGTCCATCTGCGCGATCTTTTCCTTAATCTGCCCGATAGACGGGGGAAATCCTTTATTGTCCGAAGCGATGAATGCCAGGATAGCAGCCTCTACGACCGGGCTGGTGTCGTTTGCAAACAATTGCATCCACAGGGACTTTGTCGCATCGAATTTTCTTCCGTCCATAAAGTGAGGATAATTTTCTTGCAACATCGCAAGCGCTTTTCGTACTTCGATGTCGGTCATTCTATTACTCCGTCCTCTCTCAACGAATCCAGAAAAGGATTATAATGCGCCTTGCTGTCCCGTGGTCGCTGGTCGCGCTGTGCGGGCTGTACTTCATCATCCCACCGGCCTTGATTCAACCATGTAGCAGGGTTTGGGATATACTGCCCGTTATCCTTCTGCCATTGTGCGCCTGTCTTTTGCAAACGGATTGCAGCGAGCATCTTGTCATGCAGTTCGGCAGTTACCTTGATACGCCTCCACGAAGCATAGGCGGCTTTCTTGCCGATCTTCTTAGGGTATAAGTTCCAGAACTCCGTAAAACGGGATTCGTCTAACGTAGATTTAGATACAGCATCAGTATCAGTATCAGTATCAGTTACAATATCAGAGTTTGCTAGGATTTTGCTACAGTGTTTGCTATGAGTTATGCTAGACTTTTCAGCCTTTGCAGTTCCACCAGCAGAACCGGAAGCAGCCCTTATTTCGCTTAACTTTCCGTCTCTTAGCATTCGCTTTTGATAAAGACATTCTCCATCAAGCGTGAGCACCTTACGAGTGATAAGCTCATGCAATCCACGAATAATTACATCATGCTTGTACAGCAAATGCGGTAGCAACTTTGTAGCAAAATCGTAGCAAATATCGCTTGTTCGTTCGTCAAGTGCATCAAAGGTGATCGATCCGTATTCCTCGCACTTATGCAGCAAGCACATCAAGCGAATATATACCCCTATACTTTCCGCGCTGCACGGCTTCAGCTTTTCGTCGTTCATAAAATCGTTGACGTAAAGCGGAAGGTAAGGCTGATTTCTTAGCGCCATTGTGTGTTAAACCTCGCTTGCGTCTGTTGGATTAGTTGTTTTTCAACGGATATATAATCTTGTTCTTCTTTGAAGTAAAACCGAACCCCGAGCCCGTTATACATTTCCTGCAAGGTTCTTAATACAGGGTGTTTTCCTGACCGTTGCTTTAGGTTCTTAGAGCTTCCAACATAAAGAACCTCATGCCGCATATCTATGCCCGTGTTTACCAGAAGGTATACACCAGGACGCGGCGGAACGGAAGAATAGTTTTCGCTATATGTGTTTGGTGTTAGCCATTCTTTCTCATTAAATTGGAACACACAATCATCCATCGAAAATTACTTCCCTTCCTGCGCAAGCCGGTCAACGATAGCGCGGAACTCGGCCTTTCCTGTTTCGTCCAGCTCACGGCGCAAGTACATGTAGAACTTATTGTCGCTGAAATTCATAGCCTGCGCGATCTCCCACATGCGGACGCGATTCTTGAGTGCGTACTGCCGCAGATCCATGTTTGGCAATTTCATTTTATCACCCCTTTAACAATATACTACTACTATTATGGGGAATTGTCAACAAAGAATTTTGCTCACAATGAAAGCTGCTCCCCATTTTGCGGGAGAATATCAAGCAAACCAACCTGCGCCTTTGCCCTTGCAAGGCGATCGGATGCGGCTTTGTAATAGTCTGCGTCCAGCTCGAACCCCCAATACTGGAAGCCTAGCTGATGGCACGCTATCAGGCTAGACGCGCTGCCGACGTGGGTGTCGAGGATTTTGTCGCCTGGGTGAGCGTAGTTGGTCAGGAGCCATTTGTATAGGGCGATGGGCTTCTGGGTGGGATGAAAACGAAATTCTTGCCCCTGTGGACGAAAGTAAAACGTCTTGGCAACCCTGTCGAACGAAGTCCACGCAAACTCACAGCTTGCGAAACTGACGTTTTCCGGTTGCCGCTTGTCCCAAATCACAAAACATTTTGTCGGCGGCAAGTCAAAGTAATTGCCCCCCCATACAATCTGTTCTTTGGAAACACGACGCAGCTCGTCAAAGTATTCTTTAGTCGGAACCTCCGTGTCCCAGTTCCCGTTCTTGTTCGTATAGCGCTCGAACCGCCCACCGCTATTCACCACGCTTGCCCCAAGTCCATACGGAGGATCGACAATCGCCAGCTCAAAGAACTTGTCAGGGAACTGCGCCATGCCAGCCATGCAGTCCATCAGGTAGAATCCCGCGTCAAGCATACTATTCATCCTTTCAAAACGGCGTGAGTTCCAGTTCAATCTCCATCCCATTCACCGCCGCAACCGTATCAATCCCGGTCGCCGCGTGTACGCTGCTCACCATCTGCTTTTCGTCGCTGTTGCCATCGGAAAGGTGCACGAGAACGATCTTTCGCGTCTTTGACAGGTCATTGGCGGCCAGCGTGTCCAGCAGCCGGCGCAGGGACATGTGCGAGGTCATGAGGCGCTTGCGGATGAACGCGGAAGCCGGATCGTCTTTGAGGCGCTGGTTCATGATGTTCTCGATGTAATTGCACTCCACGATCCACGTATGAATTCCAGGGAAGGTGTGCGGCAGGTAGTACGTATCCGTCGCGTACAGCAGCGTTTCCCCTGTCGGCTCATATCGCACCACGAAGCCTAGCGGCTCTAGTGCGTCATGCTTAACGTCGAATGGCAAGACGGTGAATTGATCTACCTTGAACGCGGAACCGCCTTGTAGGCGGTTAAATCGCGTTAAATCGCATGATGCGCCTATCGCTTCGATTGTGCCCTGCGAAGCGTAAGTGGGGATACCCATGCGGAGAAGAACGGGGGCGCTGCGGATGTGGTCTTGATGCCCATGCGTCACGAGGCAGCCGCAGATTGCAGACCAATCAGGAACCGAAGCGATGATGCTGGCTATCGGAACCCCCGCGTCCAGAAGCAGGACGCTTTTCCCAGCCGTTAGAATGTAGCAGTTTCCGATGCTTCCCGTGCTAATAACCTTAAGTTTCATACTTGCTCCATTTCGATATCCGCTATCGCCTTGAAAATCGGGTAGAACTGTTGCGGCACTACGGCATTACCGCATGCCTTTATCCTGTCCACCCCTTCGGATACCCCATCGTCGTTTCGTATACTTGCGCCGCATCCGGTGCCGAGTGCCCGGTTGCCTGCAAGTAATAAATCAAGCGATTCTGCATCAATCCCCTTCCACGTTTCGGGATCGTAAGGTTTTTGTGGAGTGATTTTGTTACGTTCGTTCTGTTTACTTTTTTCCATGCTATCCCGCACGACGCTGTTGGAGTAGGCAACAATCGCCATTCGTTCTCGTCTATGTACGGCTCCAACCGCTGCGGCAGGATAAGTTCCCCATCCAGCATCAAACCCCATCTCGGCAAAGTCCCTGAGTACGTTTCTAAAGAACCGTCCATCTTCGCTTGAAAGGAGCCCTGGCACGTTTTCAGCCACAACCCATCGGGGCTTAATTTCGCCAACAACTCGCCGGAACTCCGGCCAGAGATCACGCTCATCAGCAGACGCTTGACGCTTGCCTGCACAGCTATGCGGCTGGCAAGGGAACCCCCCCGATATACAGGTGACGCTTTGCAATCCTGTTCTGGTAAAAAAGTCTGCTGCTGTAAGTCCATGTACGTCCCTCCATCTCGGCACATCCGGCCAGTGCTTTTCTAGCACCTTCGTCGGGTAGTCTGCCCATTCGCACTGCCCGACCGTTGTAAAGCCCGCCCATTCAGCGGCTAAATCTAGGCCGCCTATACCCGAAAATAATGATAAGTGCGTTAGCATGATACCTCCAAAGAAAACCCCGTCCAGCAGGTTGCGGCTGCGGACGGGGTGTGTCGGCTGTGTGTTTCTCGGCGATGCCGCAACTCATCAACCGACACTGTTATTCTACCACGTTCTTACCGCTTCGTCAACCTAAAACGCGTCCTCCGGGTCATCGACGGGCATTTCCGTGAACGGTACGGGTTCTTCCGGCACGGGTTTCGGCTTGGGCGCTTCCGCTTCGGGCGGGTCGATCGTCAGCGGCGTACCGTTCGCGTTCTCCTCGACCTCTGCTTCGACCGCAATATCCGCGTTCTGTTCCTCAAGCGCGCGAACATACGCATACGAAGCATCGATCTTCTCCGGGTCGCGGGGGATGTACTTGTCGGCGCAGATCGCCCGTATCATGGTTTTCTCGTACATTTCGGGTGTCCAGCCGTCCCAGAACTCCGCGCTCGCATACTTCGGCTTGCGCTTCATCACGTCGGCGGTGGTGAACACCAGCAGCTTGTTCATGGTTTCCTGCTCGAACTCGACATAGCCGAACACGCCGATGAGCTTGCCGCGCTTGAACGGATCATTGACCGTGAACTCGTAGCTTTCGATGGGGTTGTTGCGGTCTTTCTTGATCATCTTGAACGTGTCGTTCTCGTAGATGCACTCGACCGTGATGGACAGGGGCGGCGTAAGCGCATACTTGAGCGCTTGGTAGCGGATGCCCTCATAACCGGGGATCAGCGTCATGGTGTAGCGGTTGTTCTTGGTGTCCTTGTACGGGATGGGGAACAGGTGGTTCTTGCTGCTCATGTCCAGCCCGATGCGTGCGTAATGCGACAGGTCTTTCGCCAGCGCGGGCAGGTTGACCGTATTCCAGCCATACGGAAGGTTGTTCTTGTCGGTGTTACGCTTCTGCTCAGCAGCGGCCAGCGCTTGGTCGATGGCGATGAAGTACCCGCCGATCAGGCGTTTTTCGCGGTCGGTGAAGTTGGTGAACGCCGAACCTGCAGCGTTCTTGTACTCGGCCATGACCATGCCGGTAAAGCGTTCGCTTGCGGACTGTTCTTTCTTGGCAAGCGCCTCCGTGGGTTTCGTGGCGGGTTTCTTGGGTTCAAGCATTGGGTTGTTCCTCCTCAATCTTCATTTCGGTGTCGGTCGTAACGGTCAGCAGGATCATTTGTGCGTCGGTCGAGCGGAGTTTGTTTACGCTTTCGCAGTTGTCTGCGAACACGGGCAGCGATACCTCGTACTGCGCGGAAAGCACGTTGATGATTTCCAGATCGGCGTTCATCCTTGAGCCGGTATTTGCCGTGCCGTAGGGGATCAGCCCGCTTGCGCACGGAACCATGCAGATGCAGGTGTCGGAGATACCGCCGTTGATCTGCGTGTCAAACAGTTTCCAGCGCAGGGTCGGGAACAGCTCGTTAATGCTCTCCTCCAGTAGCGCGCAGTAGTCCTGCACGTACTTCTCGATCAGCGTAAGCAGCTTTTCGGTATCGGCCAGCGCGGACGCGGCAGTCTTTTGATCGCGTTCCAGCTGCGCAATACGCGCCGTGGTGGTTTTGGCCGCTCCGTGCTTGGCGATCACGGCACGTGCGGCATCGGATTTCGCGTGCAGTGCGTCCATTTCGGCTTGCAACGCGGTAACGGAATCGACCGGATAAACGGCGCTGGATTCACGCAATGCCGTAAGCCGTGCTTCGATCTCCGCAATGCGCGGTTCGCTCTCATAATTCGCGCTTTGGGGGAACTGGTCAAGCGCGTTCGCCGCTACGTCGAACTCGAGCTTGCGGAATTCTTCGGTCGCAAGCGCCTTCGTCTGCTCCGCTTCCAATTCGGCGATCCTGTCCTCGATCTCCTTGATCTGGTTCGCGCAGTCCTTTCCCTGCGCCTGGATTTCAAGGAGCCGCCTCTCGCGCTCGGCCTTGAAAGCGTTAATTACGGCTCGCCGCGCCGCGTCCACCTTTTCAGCGGGAAGCGCTTGCCCGCACGTCGGGCAGGTATCGGAAACGGAGCCAGCATACTGCGATTCAAAGACGGTCTTGTACTTCTCGCGCAGGACTTCGCGGCGACCTTTAAGTTCGTCGAGGATAGAGGGACGCGTTGCAAGCTGCTGATCGATGTCCTTGCACGCGAGTGATGCGCGGTGTAGCGCGTCGCGCTTACTCTCCATTGTGTCCTGTAACGCCTCGCGCTGGCGCTGGTGCGCGGTCATGATCTGACGTTTCAGCGACGCTTGTTCCGATTCGAGTTCGACGATTTCGCGCTCGATCTTCGCGCCGGCGGAGTTCGCACGCAAGTCACGGATTTGGGTATCGAGCGTCTGCATGGCAGCGGAAGCGTCCGCGATGGTCGTTTCAGCGGCTTGCAGTTCTGCGGGAGAAACATCATCCAGCGCCTTGCGCGCCTCGTCAATGCGGACGGGCAGCATGTCCAGATCGCGGTTGATGTTCCGGCGCGTGTCGGTCATGACCTTGCGCAAGCCGTCCATGTCAATACCGCGCCTGGCACATTCCATCGTCAGGGGTTCATAATCCTTGCGTGCGATCAGGGATTCGGACACATCGCCGGTCATGGCGAGCAGCTGTTTCCGGCGCTCTTTCCAGTCCAGCGCGTTGAACGCGCCCAGCATCCCAATCACGCGGAATACGTCCTCGGGCGCGATCTCGGATATCCGCGCCTTGAAGTCGGACAGCTTGACCTCCACGTCATTGATCCAGTACTGCGATACATTGCCCTGAAAATCCGCGTCGGTGTTGCCGCGCTTCTTTACCCAGTTTTCGCGCTGCAATCGGCGAAGATTCAACGGCAGGCCATTGATCGTGCATTTCAGCTCGACCATTGTATCAAGGTTGTGGATTTCCGCGCCGGAATCATCCAGCGGCTTTTCGTGGAAGTTGTCAGAGCCGGGGGCGTTGCCTCTGGAATCGCGGTTGAAAAGAATCCACGAGTAGGCATCCGGGAGCGTGGTCTTGCCCGTGCCGTTCATGCCGGAAATGCGGGTGCTGGCTGGCGAGAAATCCAGCGTAAGGGCAGAAATGCCCTTGAAGTTCTGAAGCGTCATGCTCTCAAGCGTCAGTTTTTTCACGGTTTACCTCCGTCGCCGCTTCATGCAGCGTCTTTCCTTCCAGCCCGGCCGCCTTGAGGAACGTAATCCGTGCCATGTCCCGAAACCACTCGGCGACACTCGGGTAATCCAGTTGCTTGATAACCGCGAACAGCGCGTCTTTGCCCCCGGCCGGATACCAGATGTACACGCGCTCCATGTCGTTGTGGTCGTGGCTGGCGGGGCTGATGTGCAGCGGATGGCTCGCCTTCTCGTGCGGTGCAAGGTCAATGTCGCTCAGGTCGTACAGGTCAGCGGGCGAACAATCCAGAAGCTCGGTCATGGCGCTCAGCGTGTCCTTGGTCGGCAGCACGCGGCCTTGCTCGATGTAGCTCATTGCCACGCGGTCAACGTCGGGGAGCTGGGAAACGAGAACCTTCGCATTCGTGCGGTTTCGCGCCAGTTGGACGCGGATGTTATTACGGGTTGGCATGGTCATTCCCCTTTCTCAAGTTCCTTGACGGTCACGCCCAGTACGTGCGCGACGGACGCGATACCGTACAGGCTTGGGCGGTTGATGTTATGCTCCCAGTTCTTGATCGTGGTTTGGGAAACGTGGAGTTTGTCGGAGAGGTCTTTCTGCGTCATTTCTTTGGCGACACGCGCGAAGTAGATGCGACCTCCCATTGTGGCTTTGTCGTGCTTGTTGCCCACTTGATCACCTCCTTGCGGCTATCCGCGACCGCCTTTCGGCGGTTTCGGCCGGTTGCTATCCGGCCTCATCAGGCGGGTCAATCGTTCCACGTGGTGTTGGGGTACATCCGAGCGAGGCTCTTGATGATTTCAGGCTGTACTTCGACTTCTTCTTCGATGCTGTACCCGGCTTCCGTGGCCTTTTGCTGTAAGGCTTTGTACTCATCGGTGGTGATGCTGCCTTCAAGCTCTCCCCAAGTGATCATGCTTATAGTTCTGTCGCTTCCTCGTTCCATCCAGGATACTCACCCTCTTCGGCGCTATGGTCATCCGTCTGTTGCGCAACGGACTGTTGCCGCTCTGCTTGGTATGTGATGTATTCCTGCTCTGTCATCTTGCACTCCTTTTTCACTTGGCTTTCCTCCTTGCCCGGCAGTAGCTGCCCGCGGCTCCTTCTTCATGCTTTTATTATAGCAACTTTCTTTATAAATGTCAACCTTTCCGCAAAATTCTATTTTACGGATATTGATACGAAATTATACCGATTTTGATACCTTGCAATCAGAGTTGACATATGGTATGATATAATCAGTTAAACGTATACGGAGTAACAACAAACGCCAACTAAGGCGTTTTCTTTTTACGGAGGGAGTGAGAAGCGTGGAGATTGTAAAACGCAAGCTATCGGACATCCATCCTTACCCAAACAACCCACGCAAGAATGACGAGGCTGTCCAGGCGGTTATCGAGAGCATAAAGCAGGTCGGGTATTGCGACCCGATAGAGGTTGACGAGAACGGCGTTATCCTGTCCGGCCACACCCGGCTTAAAGCGTTGAATAAACTCGGATGGAAAGAAGCCGAGGTCGTTGTCATTTCGGGGCTGACTGAGGAACAGAAAAAGAAATACAGACTGCTCGCCAACAAGACTGGCGAGATCGCGCTTTGGGATACCGATCTGCTTCAGGTCGAGCTGAACGGAATGGATTTTGAGGGGTTTGACTTCGGGTTCGACGATTACAAAGAGCCTGGAGAAGTCATCGAGGACGAAGCGCCGGAGGTTGACGAGATCAACCCGCCGACTGCCAAGCTGGGCGACGTTTGGCAGCTCGGGCGGCATCGGGTGATGTGCGGGGATAGCACGGACGCGGGAACGGTTGCGTTGCTGATGAACGGCGTACAGGCCGACATGATGATAACAGACCCTCCGTACAACGTAGACTATGAAGGTACGGCAGGGAAAATAGACAACGATAACATGGGCGCAGAACAGTTTTGCGAGTTTCTGACATCTGCGTTTAAGGGAGCAGGCGACTGCATGAAGCAGGGCGCAGCGTTTTATATATGGCACGCCTCGAGAACCATCTATGAGTTTGTAAAAGCGCTGAAGAACGTCGGGATGGAAGTGCGGCAGCAACTCATCTGGAACAAAAACTCACTCGTCATGGGAAGGCAAGATTATCAATGGAAACACGAACCATGCCTGTACGGGTGGAAAGACGGCACCCATTACTTTACGGACGATCGCAAACAAACAACAGTGTTTGAAGATGAAACCCCGAATTTCAGGAAAATGAAGAAAGATGATCTAGTCAACTTACTGAACGACATATACAGCGACAAGGTCAGCGCAACGGTCATAAGCGAAAACAGACCATCGTCCAGCGAAGAACATCCGACCATGAAGCCAATCAAACTGATGGCGAGGTTGATAAAAAACAGTAGCAAACCTGCAGAAACTGTGGTTGACATCTTCGGCGGATCTGGCTCAACGCTTATCGCGTGTGAGCAGCTGGAACGCACCTGCTACATGATGGAACTTGACCCGAAGTATGTCGACGTTATAATCAAACGCTGGGAGAACCTGACGGGACAAACTGCGGTGCTGCTATGACGGATGGGTACGGTAAGGAAGTGATATTATGGCACGCATGGGACGGCCATTGACCGAGATCAACAAAGACAAGTTTGAAAATATGTGCGCGCTGCAGCTCACCGAGGAAGATATCGCGTTCTTTTTCGATTGCAGCATTGATACAATAAGCAGATGGTGCGCAAAGACCTATGGCAAAACATTTGCGGACGTATTTTCCCAAAAAAGAGTATTGGGCAAATTGTCACATCGCGCCGCGCAATTCGCAATGGCGAAGAATAACCCGACCATGAGCATCTGGCTCGGAAAGCAGTATTTTGGACAGCATGATATAATGCAGGTGGACATCCGCAAGACGCAGGAGGAAGCAACAGACGAAACGCTGGCGCTGTTGAGGGAGATCGAGGATGAAGAACACGGAGAAGAAGCGGGAAGCGCTGCTGACGGTTCGTAAGTTCCCGATCAAGTATGCACGGCATTTCGGATTTACTCGCCTGACCTCGAAAAACAACAGCTGGATGGTCGAGATGCTGACGGCGAAAGAGGACATGACGCTGCTCGCCCATCGCGGAAGCTACAAGACCACCTGCCTTTCCGTGGTTATCGCATTGTTGATCGTGCTCCGGCCGGACATCAATATCATTTTTATCCGCAAGACCGACAACGACGTGGTGGAGATCATCGAGCAAGTCAAGCGTATGCTCCAAACGGACGAAATGCAGAACCTCGCAATGACGCTCCACGCCGTTCCGATCATGCTTACCAAGTCCAACGTGGCGGAGATCAATACCAACCTGAACACAACGCCAAAGGGCGCGGTACAACTGCTTGGGATGGGAACCATTGGAAGCCTGACCGGGAAACACGCGGACATTGTTATTACCGATGATATTGTAAATTTGCGCGACAGGATTTCTAAGGCCGAGCGCGAACGTATCAAAGGGTTGTACATGGAGCTGCAGAACATCAAGAATCGCGACGGCAGGATCATCAATACCGGCACACCGTGGCACAAGGACGATGCGATCTCCTTAATGCCCAACATCAAGCGATACACTTACCGCGATACTGGGCTGATCTCGCCAGCCGAGCTTGAAACACTACGTGCCAGCATGACCCCTTCCCTCTTCGCGGCCAACTACGAGCTAGAGCACATCGCAGCAGAGAACGCGCTATTCACCACTTCGCCGGTGTTTACGACGGACGTTACCAAACTCTACAACGGCATTGCGCATGTGGATGCGGCCTATGGCGGAGATGATGGAACGGCGCTGACACTGGGTAAGCTTGACGGCGACACGCTGTACATGCTCGGGAAACTGTGGCAAGCGCATGTAGAAACCAAGCTACCGACCATCAGCGAGCTTTGCAAGAAGTTCCGATGCGCACCTATCCATAGCGAGATCAACGCCGACAAAGGCTATCTCGCCAAAGACCTTCAACGCATGGGCATGATCTCGAAGATGTACTCCGAGAACATGAACAAGTACCTCAAGATCAGCACGTATTTGTACAAGTGGTGGCCGAATATCGTATGGGTTGAGGGAACCGACCCGGAATACCTGAACCAGATCATGGATTACACGGAAGATGCAGCGCACGATGATGCGCCAGACAGCGCCGCTTGCATCGCACGACTGCTCGACAAGCCAAAACGCGCTAGTCTGATATAGGAGTGACCGCATTGTTCACACAGTACACCTACCAGGACTGGGTATCGGCCCGAAGCCCAGCTTCGATGATCGAGAAGATTGTCGAGGCGTATAAGGGTTCGGTCGATTTCCTGTATGCGCTCGAGGCCGATATGTATTTCGCGGGCGATAACCGCGAGGTCATGGAGAAGGTCATCATCACGCTGGATTCCGTCAAGGACGAAAACGGCAATTCCAAAGCACGTAACGTTAAAGTGATCGGAAATCGCGTAAGCAGCAACTTTTTCAGCCGGTTCGTGGTGCAACAGAATCAGTTCTTGCTCGGCAACGGCGTGCAGCTCACGGACGATGCGCTCAAGGGCAAGCTCGGGCGCGCGTTCGATACCGCGTTGCAGCAGGCGGGCGAATACGCGCTCATTCAGGGCGTGTGCTTTGGGTTCTGGAACCTAAATCATTTGGAAGTCATCAAGGCCGCGTCTGATTGTCGCAGCGGGTTTGTGCCGCTGTACGACGAGGACACCGGCGCATTAATGGCAGGCATCCAGTTTTGGCAGATCGCCGAGGAGAAGCCGAAGCATTACCGTGTGTTTGAGCTTGACGGGCTGACCGAGTATAAGCAGTCCAATGTGCGGGTGCTCGCTACGGACGTGAAGCGAGGGTATGTGCAGAAAGTGCGCACGGATGCGATCAGCACCCAAACCGTGGGCGAGAACAATTACTCCACGCTGCCGGTGATTCCGTTCTATGGGAACAGCCTTATGCGCAGCGAGTTATCCATGAACATCAAGTCCAAGATCGACCTATACGACCGCATTTTCTCCGACTTCGGCGATAACCTCGACCGCACAAACGATATTTACTGGGTTATCAATAACTTCGGCGGAACCAGCGACCAGATTATTGAAATGCTGGCCGAGATCAACCGCATCAAGGCGACCTACACAGAAGCGGGCGCAAGCGGGCAGAGCACTGCCGAGCCGCATACGATCGAGGTACCGTATCTCGCCCGGCAAGTGGCGCTTGACCTTCTGGAAAAAGCGCTGTACAAGGATTACATGGCGCTGAATATGGACGAGATTACGGGCGGGAGTCTGACCAACGTCGCAATCAAGATCGCGACAACCAACCTCAACCTGAAAGCCGACCGTTACGAGTGGCAGGCATTCACGTTTGTACAGCGGGTACTTGCATTGCTTGGTGTCGAAACCGAGGACATCCAATTCAAGCGTCGAGTAATCTCCAACGATTCCGAAACGGTGCAGGACATTTACGCAATGCGCTCCGACATCACCCGCAAGAAAGCGCTTGAGCTGAATCCGTACATCCAAGCGGACGAGATCGAAGAACTGCTCAAGGACATGGACGCAGAGGATGCAAGCGGGTTGCCGAGCGCCGATGAATTACAGGCGCAGATCGACGAAATGAAACAGCCCGCACAACAACCAGCGCAGCCCACCAACCAACCCGAAACCCAGCCCGCACAGTAAAGGAGCATCATTATGGCGATTGAACGCATCAGCGAACAACAGGTTACTCGGCATTATCAGGCCATTTCCACGGACACGTGGCCGGTTGACGTGCTAAGCGGCAGCAAACTGTACGTGCTTGACACTGGCAAAGAGTACGTTTATAGCAACGACAACACCAACCCCGCGACAGGCAATGGCTGGTGGGAAGAACTGGACGAGATCACCGGCTTTGGCGTATATTCGGGGCTGGGCGTAACCGCGCAGAGCACACCCGACATGACCGTGAACATCCAGGCGGGCGTTTACTACGATACGGACGGCTCGAAACACGCGGTTGCAGCCGTTCCCGCGCAAGCGATCATGGCTGCCGATGCCGTCAAAGACCGGCTGGACTTGATCTACCTCAACACGGTGCGTGCAGCTATCTATCTCGCCGGAACGATTGAGATTGATGCGGTTGCGGGCGCGCGTTCTTACACCGTTGCGGTCAATGCGGTTGCCGGGGATACCGTTACCGTCGAGGGCGAAACGTTCACGGCGGTCGCGGCTGATGCGGGCGCGGGCGAGTTTGTGCCCGGCGAAACCGTTGCCCTTACTGCCACGGCCTTGGCTGCGGCAATCGGCGCAAACGCCGCGATCATTGCGGTATACACGGTGACAAACCCGAGCGCGGGCATTGTGCGGCTTGTGGAAACGGTAGCCGGTGGGCTGGATACGCCTGCTGCCGCGACCTTCACGGGCACGGTTGAGATCACCAACGGCGCGGCCACTGCATCGGTCGCGCACGTAGCGGGCGGTTCCCTTCCCGCCGTTCCTTCTGGCGGTGTGAAGATCGCACAGATC
>Ga0172381_10000978_pt1 | contig 35446 bp, 35 predicted proteins | sample Leawel6488metaG_FD_119754 | JGI IMG/M metagenome (GOLD analysis project Ga0172381, IMG submission 119754) | Leachate microbial communities from a municipal landfill in Southern Ontario, Canada - Leachate well 64-88 metaG | ecosystem: Engineered > Solid waste > Landfill > Unclassified | place... | reverse complement strand
GGAGTTAATCTTTTAAGAGAAGGTTTGGATATTCCAGAAGTTTCTTTAGTGGCCATTCTTGATGCCGACAAAGAAGGATTTTTGAGAAATGAAACTAGTTTGATTCAAACAATTGGTCGTGCGGCAAGAAATGCAAATGGAAGAGTTATTTTGTATGCCGATAATATTACTCAATCAATTGAAAAGGCAATTAGCGAAACTGATAGAAGAAGAGCAATTCAATTGGAGTATAATAAGAAGAACGGAATTACTCCGAAAACAATTGAAAAAAGCATTAAGAATATTTTGGAGCAGTTTGGTCTTACCTCGAAACAGCTTAAATCTAAGAAGCGTAATCAAAAGATATTGGAAATTGATTTAGCAGGAGATAATAGGCCGATGAAGGAAATATTAAAAGACAAGAAGATTAAAATGAAAGAAGCGGCAGAAAAACTAGAGTTTGAATTGGCTGCTATTTTGAGAGATGAAATTAATCAATTGGAAAAAGAATTAAAGAAGAAATAATATGCAAGATAAAATAATAATCAAAGGAGCAAGAGAGCACAATTTAAAGAACGTTTCCTTGGAATTACCAAGAGGCAAGATGGTTGTGTTTACAGGATTATCAGGCTCAGGAAAATCGAGTTTAGCTTTTGATACAATTTTTGCTGAAGGACAGAGAAGATATATCGAATCTTTATCCTCATATGCTAGACAGTTTTTGGGTGGAATGCAAAAGCCAGACGTTGATGAGATAGAAGGATTGTCTCCAGCGATTTCAATCAGCCAAAAGGCGCACAGCAGCAATCCTCGTTCAACTGTTGCCACTATTACTGAGATATATGATTATTTGAGAGTCTTGTATGCAAGAATCGGAGAACCTCATTGTCCAGATTGTGGAATTAAGATTGAAAAAATGACCATTGATGAAATATTTAAGAAGACTGAAAGTTTGCTTAAAGAAGAAGGCGCTTTGATTATTATGTCTCCAGTGGTGAGAGGAAGAAAAGGAGAATATTTTCAAATGCTTCAAGATACTTACGAAGCAGGATTTTCAGAGGTAAGAATCGATGGAAAGACAAAAAGTTTAAAAGAAAGAATACCATTAGAGAAAGGAAAGAATCATACGATTGAGGTGGTGATTGATAAGATTTATTTTTCAAAGATTGATGATGATTTTGAATTCAGGTTAAATGAAGCGATTGAAACAGCGGTTGATATGTCTGATGGCTTATGTACAGTTATTTTTCCTGACAAAGAAGAAAGAATTTTTAGTACTCAATATTCTTGTCCTAAATGTGGATTTAGTTTTCCAGAAATAGAGCCAAGATTGTTTAGTTTTAATACTCCTTACGGCTATTGTCCAGAATGTAATGGTTTAGGGGTAGAGAGTCCTTTTTCAACTAATCCTTGTCCTGTTTGTGAAGGAAAAAGATTAAATAGGAATGCTTTAAGTGTTAAAGTTAATGGCAAGAACATTTGGGAAGCCACAATTATGACAGTAGAAAAAGCTTTAGAATTTTTTTCAAAGACAGGAGAGGAGATTAGCAAGAATGATAGGGAAATTGCTGAAGTTATTTTTAATGAAATAAAGAACAGACTTCAATTCTTAATTGATGTTGGTTTGCATTATATTAATTTGAATAGGATGGCAGGAACTTTGTCAGGTGGAGAATCACAAAGAATTCGTTTGGCTTCTCAAGTAGGAACTAAATTGGTGGGAGCGTTATATGTTTTAGATGAACCAACAATTGGATTACATCAAAGGGATAATGAAATGTTAGTTAAAACATTAAGGAACTTGTGTGATATTGGAAATAGCATTATCGTTGTTGAACATGACGAAGATACAATCATGACTAGTGATTGGATTGTAGACTTTGGTCCAAGAGCAGGAGTGCATGGAGGAGAGATAATGTTCTCTGGTCCTTTGAATAATTTATTATTAAAGGGAAAAGAAACTTCTGATTGCAAACAGTTGGGAAGTGCACAGAAATCTTTAACTGGAAAATATTTAAGAAGAGAAGAAGAAATAGAACTACCTAAAGAGAGAAGAGGCGTTCATGATGCCATGCCAAAATTGAAGATTGTTGGAGCCATGGAGAATAATTTAAAGAACTTAAGTGTTGATATTCCTTTAGGTAGATTTGTTTGTTTGACTGGAGTTTCTGGTTCAGGAAAATCAACCTTAATGAATAATGTTATTCATAAGTACGTAACAGGAAAGCTTAATCGTTTTAAGAGAGACATTAAGATAAAGGAGATTAAGAATGTTGAATATATTAATAGGGTTATTAGAATAGATCAATCTTTAATCGGCCGTTCTTCTCGTTCAAATCCAGCGACATATACTAAGGTTTATGACGAAATAAGAGAGTTATTTGCTATGACTCCTGAGGCGAAGATGCGAGGATACAAGGTGGGAAGATTTAGTTTTAATAAGCCAGGGGGAAGATGTGAGAATTGTGAAGGAAAGGGAACGATTGAAATCGAAATGCACTTCTTACCTAATGTTGAGGTTATTTGTGATGTTTGTAGAGGACATAGATTTAATAAAGAAACATTATCTGTTCATTATAAAGAAAAGAACATTTACGATGTTTTGAGTATGACTATTGAGGAGGCAGCTGAATTCTTTAAAGATATTCCTTCTATTCATGATAAACTTAAAGTGTTAAACGAAGTTGGTTTAGGATATTTAACTTTGGGTCAGCCAGCCACAACTTTATCAGGTGGAGAATCACAAAGAATTAAATTGAGTAAAGAATTATCAAAGCAAGGAACTTCAAAAACATTATATTTATTGGATGAGCCAACAACTGGTTTGCATTATGATGATATTAAGAAGCTAATGATTCTTTTACAAAAATTAGTTTCTCAAGGAAACACAGTAATGGTTATTGAGCACAATCTAGATTTTATCAAATGCGCTGATTGGATTATTGATCTTGGTCCTGAAGGAGGAGATCAAGGAGGAAAGGTAGTTGGAGAAGGAACTCCTGAAGAATTGTCTAAGATGCCGACTTGGACAGGTAAATATTTAAAAAGAGTTTTAAAGAATGGCTAATTGGCAAGATAAAATTAAAAAGATGCCGGATAGCCCCGGAATATATCTTTTTTACAAAGGGAAAGAGCTTATTTATATTGGCAAAGCCACTTCTTTGAGAAGTAGAGTTAGAAGCTATTTAAATCCTAAAACCTTACGCCCGATAGAGGCTCGAATGAAAGATGTCAGTGATGTTAAATGGAAGACTACCGATTCAGTTTTAGAGGCAGTAATTCTTGAGGCTAATTACATTAAAGAATTTAAGCCTAAGTATAATGTTAAAACCAAAGATGATAAGAGTTGGAACTTCTTTGTTATTACAAAAGAAGAGTTTCCTAAATTGGTTGCAGTGAGAGAAAAGAATTTAAAAAAAGAAGACTATTCATATGTTTTTGGTCCATATGCTGAAATGAAGACCTCACAGATTTTAAAGCTTCTTCATTCTTTATTTAAAGTTTCGAGATGTAATCCAAATCAGAAAAGACCTTGCTTTGATTACCAGCTAAATAATTGTTTAGGGGTTTGCACAAACGAAGTAAATTCTCGAGAGTATAAAGAGAAGGTAATTAAGCCGTTGGTTGTTTTTTTAAAAGGCAAGAAAAAGATATTAATAACTTCTCTTGAGAAGAAGATGAAAGAAGCTTCAAAAGAAGAGAATTTTGAAGAAGCGAAAAGATTAAGGAATCAAATATTTTCTTTAAATAAAATAAGAGATTTTGCTTTATTAGATAAAAGTTTTCTTATTAATGAAAAGAAAAAAGAAAAGTCATTGAGAATCGAAGGTTACGATATTTCTAACTTAGGTAGTGAGGCAATGGTTGGAAGTATGGTTGTTTTTAATGAATCTGGACCGTTAAAGAATGAATACAAAAAGTTTAAGATAAAGAATGTTTTAGGGCAAAGCGATGTAGATTGTTTAAAAGAAGTTTTAGAGAGAAGATTAAAACATGATGAATGGCCGATGCCAGATTATATTCTAGTTGATGGAGGAAAGCCACAGGCTAGCACAATTAAGAAGATTTTAAAAGAAAGTAATTTTAATATTCCAGTTATCGGGATTGCTAAGGGTCCAGACAGGAAGAAGAACGAATTCTTTTTTGATAAAAATAATGAATTTGTTTTGAATAATGAAAACCTTTTAATTAGAGCGAGAGATGAGGCGCATAGGTTTGCTATTAATTATCAAAGAAAATTAATTAGAAAAATATGACATGGTATGCAATATCTTTAATACAGTCCTTTGTTGCAGTAACAGTGCTTTTTATAGATAAAATTATTGTTTCTAAATGGACAAAAAATCCCTATCAGTCGCTTACTATAACGGGAGTTTTTAGTTTAATTCCAGCTTTAATTGTTTATTTAATTAAAGGAATAGATGTTTCAATTTATGCTATCCCGTGCATTTTATTGGGAATGTTTTATATGGGTACCTTTATTTTGTATTTTAAGTTAATGCAAAAGGATGACGTTTCAAAATTTACACCATTTACGGTAGTATCTAATATTTTTATTTTAATTCTAGCTGTCATATTATTAAAAGAAAATCTTAGATTCTTACAATATATTGGAATAATAGTAATAACTTTAGGGGCATTACTTTTATCAATTGAAAATAAGGGAAAATTAAAATGGTCTTCATCAATTAAGTTATTATTAGTTTATGTAATAATGCTTTCATTCTCAGTAATTGCTAACAAGTATTTATTAGGACTCGTTGATTATTGGACATTATTTTTCTATGAAAGTATTGGAATATTTATAGCTTCACTGCCAATAATATTTTATAATTTTAAAGGCTTATTAAAAACTATAAGTGAACACGGTAAAAAAGTTGTCGGATTTATTTTAATTAGCGAAACACTTGCTATGATATCGTTACTTCTTTTATTAGTAGCTGCTTCTTTAGGTCCAGTTAGCTTGGTGAACGCTTTTGGTTCACTAAAGTTGATTATAATTTTTATTGCTTCTTTAATTTTATCATTCCTATTTCCTCAAATATTAAAAGAAGACTATTCGAATAAGAAAATTATTATTCAAAAAATGGTAGCCACTATTTTAATGGTTATCGGTTCATTCCTTATTTTTATAAAATAATTATGAAAAAAGAAATAAAAACAATAGAGCTTTTAGCTCCAGCTAAGAATTTGACTACTGGCATCGCAGCTATTAACGCTGGCGCTGATGCAGTATATATTGGAGCATCTAAATTCGGAGCTCGTACAGCTGCTTCTAATTCTTTAGAAGAAATAGGGAAATTAATTGAATATGCCCATCAATTCAGAGTTAAGATTTATGTCACTGTAAATACTATTTTGCGTGATGAAGAGCTAAAAGAAGTTAATGATTTAATTTGGAAGCTTTACGAGTTAAAGGCAGATGGAATAATAATACAAGATATGGGAATATTAGAAATGGACTTGCCTCCAATTCAATTGATTGCTAGTACTCAGACTGATAATTATTCATTAGAAAGGATTAAGTTTTTAGAAGGGGTCGGTTTTAAGAGGGTAATATTGGCCAGAGAGCTTTCCTTAGATCAAATTAAAAAGATTAGAGAAAATACTAATTTAGAACTAGAATCGTTTGTTCATGGAGCTCTTTGTGTGGGTTTCTCAGGCCGTTGTTATTTAAGTTCATATTTGAGTAGAAGAAGCGCTAATAGGGGAGAATGTATTCAAGCTTGTCGTTTACCATATACTTTAATTGATGGAGATAATAATGTTATCGCTAAGGATAAGCCACTTCTTTGTTTAAAAGATTTTAATCTTTCTAATAATCTTGAAGATTTGATTGAGGCGGGAATTACTTCTTTTAAAATAGAAGGTAGACTCAAAGATGAAGATTATGTTTCTAATGTTGTTTCTTATTACGATAAGAAAATAAATGAAATAATTTTTAAGAGAAATGATTTGAAAAGACTATCTTCAGGTAATGTTGTTTTAGAATTTAACCCTGATTTAGAAAAGACTTTTAATCGAACCTATACAACTTATTTCTTAAAAGGAAGACAGAGAGATATTCTTTCTAATTCTTCTAAATCAGTTGGTAAGTTGTTAGGAAAGGTAAAAGAAGTTTTTAAAGATAGTTTTATTTTAGATAAAGAAATTGAAATAAGTAATAGTGATGGTCTTTGCTTCTTTGATAGAAATAATAATCTTATCGGAAGTAATGTTAATGGTTTTTCAGAAGGTAAGATATTTTTAAACGATATGACTGGAGTTGAAAAAGGTCAGGAAATATATCGCAATACCGATGTTAAGTTTTTAAAAAGTATTAAAACAGAAAGAAAGATATCATTAATGCTCTTATTCAAAGAAGAAAAGGATGGTTTTTCTTTGATGATTGAAGATGAAGATGGTAATCAAGCAATTAGTAATATTAAGATAAATAAAGAAGAGGCAGAGAAAAAAGAAAAAGCCCAAGAGAACATAATAAATCAATTAGGTAAACTGGGTGAGACAATCTATACAATTAAGGAAATCAAGGTTGATTGGAATAAATCATATTTTATTCCAGTTTCTCAAATTAATGAAATGAGAAGGGAAGTAATAGAAAAGATTTCTTTGGAAAGAAAAAATAACTACAAGATAGAAGATTTTAAGATTAAAAATAATAAAATTCCTTTTATTGAAAAGAATCTTTCTTATGAGTGGAATGTTTCAAATAAGTTAGCTGAGCAATTTTATAAAAAACACGGAGTTGATAACATAGAGCCAGCTTTTGAAATTAAAAAGGGAAGTAAGGTCATGACTACTAAGCATTGCTTAAAACATTATTTTGGTTTTTGTCCTAAAGACGGAAAAACAATCAAAGAACCCTTGTATTTAATTAACGAAAGGGGACAAAAGTTTATTCTCAAGTTTGATTGCGTTAAATGTCAGATGGAAATTCATGCTATCGATTGACAATAATTAAGATTTCTTATATTATATTAGATAACCTAATAATTATATAAACTAAATATATGTCAGAAGATCCAGATGAGATGATTTTTTCATTTTTTAACATTTATAACGTCTTTAAGAAGAGAATGAGAGGACTTCCTAAGATTGATATGAATGTTACTGAAATAGGAGCTTTGCACTTTATAAATAAAAATGGGCAGACTACCATGAAAGATCTCTCTGAATTTCTTGAAATTTCTCCTCCATCAACTACAGCCTTAATTGATAAGATGATAAAAATAGATATTTTAAAAAGAAATTTTAGTGAAGACGATAGAAGAAATGTAATTATTTCTTTTACCGATAATGGTCTCAAGATGTTTGAAAATGCAAAAATTGAGAAAATGAGAATATTTAAAGAGACCTTTTCTTGTTTAAACGAAAAAGAGCGCCATGAATTGCGTTTAATTTCTAGGAAGATGTTTAACGAATTCAGTTTGAAAGAAAAACATTAAAATGTTATTGTGTATAAAATTAAGAATAAAAAAATACAAAAATGAAATTTAAATTTAAACCAAATTTTAAATCAAAAAAGACATGGATTATTATGATAGCTATTATTGCTGTTTTGGCGATAGCTTTTTCTTTCATGTCTGGAGGAAAGAAGGTTTCAAAATACGAAACAGCTAAGGTAGAAAGAGGTAACTTAGTTCAAACTGTTGATGCAACTGGAAAGGTAGAATCAGCTAATGATTTGTCTTTACATTTTGATGGAATGGGAATAGTTGAGAATGTTAGAGTAAAAGAAGGAGACACGGTGCGCGCTGGACAATGGCTAGCTAATCTATCTTTGTCTCAATTAAATGCTGCCGTTGCTCAATCTCAAGCTTCTTTAGACCAGAAACTAGCTGGAGCAACTACTGAACAAATAAATGTAGCTCAAAAGCAAGTTGAATCAAATCAGATTGCATTAGATAAGGCAAAGAAAGCATTGACTGATACACAGGTTTTAGCTGATAGAAATTTAGCAGCCAAGTATTCATATGCTCTTAACGTTTTAGATGATTCATATATTAAAATGTATAATGCATATTCAACCGTTAATGGAGTTAAAGAAAATTATTTCCAAGGCAATGACCAAGAAGGCATTACGGTAAGAAATAATTTAGAATATCAGATTAAGAATCCTAAAGATTTAGCTAAGATAGATATTGATGTAGCTAAAGTTAGTCAAAAGCCAGAAGATATTGATAAGGCGATTACGTCAACCTTAAATTCTTTAAATAAGATATTAGTAGGATTAACTGCAATTAGGGGTATTTGTGACGAAACAACCTATCAAAGCAGAGTCACCTCAACTGAAAAAACATCTCTCGATGCTCAGAAGTCATATGTAAGCACAGCTCAAACAACAGTTTCTTCTTTAGAGAGCGATATTTCTGTTTTAAAAATTCAGAATGAGAATAATTTAAATAATGCAGAAGCAGCTGTTGATACAGCTCAAGCTGCTCTTGAATTACAACAAGCTAATTATGATTCTCTGGTTGCAAAGCCTAGAGATATTGATATTGCTTTTTATCAAGCCGCTTTGGATCAAGCAATTGCTAGTAGGAATAAAGCTATAATCTATGCTCCAATTGAAGGAGTTATAACTAAGGTTAATAAGAAGCAGGGAGAATTGATTTCTTCTGCTGAGGCAATGATTGAAATGCTTTCTCCTCATTATGAAATTGATGTTGATATCCCTGAAACAGATGTTGTTAAATTAAAGACTGGTAATGATGTTGTAATCACTCTAGATGCGCTAGGCAAGGATGTTGAATTTGTTGGCAGCGTTCTATCAATTGACCCAGCCTCAACAGATATTCAAGACGTTGTTTATTACAAGGTTAAAGTTGGTATTAGCGATAATAATGCTGAATCATTTAAGTCAGGAATGAGTGCCGATGTTTTAATTAAAACAAACAACAAAGATAATGTTTTATTTATTCCATCTAGGGCAGTATTGTCTAGAAATGATAGCAACGAAAAGTATGTCAGAGTTTTGAAAGATGAAGCAATTGAAGAAAGAACAGTTGAATTAGGACTTAAGGCTGATGACGGTAAAGTAGAAATTCTATCAGGACTATCTGAAGGAGAAGAAATAGTATTAAAAATTGGAAAATAATATGTTGATTAGCGTTAAAGATTTAAAAAAGGACTTTGTTAACGACGAAATTGTCACGCCTGTTTTAAAGGGGGTAAGCTTTGAAATTAAAAAAGGAGAGTTTGTTTCTATTATGGGACCTTCTGGTTCAGGAAAATCAACTTTGATGCATATCTTAAGTTTTTTAGATAAATTAACTGAAGGAGTTTATTCTTTTGAAGATAGAGATGTTAGTAAATTGAATGATGATGAGTTGGCGGAAATGAGAAGCAAGAAAGTTGGCTTTATTTTCCAATCATTTAATCTTTTAAATAGATCATCGGTTTTGGAGAATGTCATGCTCCCCTTGGTTTATACAGACTCTTCATCAGAAGAAAGAGTTAAAAAAGCTAAAGATTTATTAGAGAAAGTGGGATTGAGTCATAGGCTTAATTATTCACCAAACAAGCTTTCAGGAGGAGAAAAACAAAGAGTTGCCATTGCTAGAGCTTTGGTTAATGATCCCGAAGTTATTTTTGCCGATGAACCGACAGGAAACCTTGATTCTAAATCAGGCGCACAGGTTATGAAAATTCTTCAAGACTTAAACGATCAAGGGCATACTATTATTTTAGTTACTCACGAGAAATCAACTGCTGAACACGCGGAAAGAATAATTCGTGTTAAAGATGGAGTTATTCTTGAGGATTGCAAAGTTGCTCAAAGACAGAGAGCTAGCGGAGAGATTCTTAATAAATAATATGAATATTTTTGAATCTATAAAAAACTCTTGGCAGATGATAGTCCGCAATAAAGTGCGTTCTTTTTTGACGATGCTAGGAATTATTATCGGCATTACTGCAGTAATGATTGTTTTGTCTGTTGGTGAAAGCGTTCAGGGATTAATTTTAAACGAAGTTAAAAGTATTGGTTCTAATTTGGTTGGAATTTTGCCTGGTCATTCTGAGGAAGATGGCCCTCCATCTTCGGCTTTTGGTATTATTATTACTTCTCTCAAATATGATGATGGCGAGGCGATAATAAAGGAAAATAATCCGCACATAGAATCATTGGCGATGTATGTTTCGGGTAGCGATATTATTACCATGGAAGATAATAAAGTCAGCGCTACTTTTTACGGAACTACAGCTAGCTATCTCGATGTTCAGAATTCTACAGTAGAGAGAGGCAGATTTTTTACCAAAGAAGAAGAAATGAGTAATGCTAGGGTGGTAGTTTTAGGTAGTCAGATTGCCAAGGATTTATTTGGCGAACAGGATCCACTTGAACAAAAGATTAAAATCAAAAAAGCTAACTTTACAGTTATTGGTATTCTAAAAGAGAAGGGAGGTAGTTTAATTCAGAATGAAGATGGTAACATGTTCGTTCCAATTTCAACCGCTCAGAATATTCTTCTAGGAATTAATCACGTTAGTTTCATGAGAATGAAAATTGATAAAGCGGAAAACATAGATGGAGCAATAGATATTGCGGCAAGCGTTTTGCGTGAAAGACACAACATAACAGACGAAAAGGAAGATGACTTTACCATTAGCTCGACTGCTCAAGCTTTAGAGAGTATATCTAGTATTACCGATGCTTTGAGATTCTTTTTAGCAGCGATTGCAGCGATTTCTTTAGTAGTTGGTGGATTTGGAATTATGAATATTATGTTAGCTACAGTCCAAGAAAGAACCAAGGAAATTGGCTTAAGAAAGGCTATTGGAGCAAAGAATACAGATATCACTAGACAGTTCTTGATTGAAGCAATGACAATTACTTTTATTAGCGGAATTATTGGAATAATTATTGGATCGCTTTTATTATTTTTAATATCAATAATTATTAATGCTTTGAATTATAAATGGGATTTAATTATTTCTCCAATATCAATAATATTGGGCTGTGTTGTTTCAATCGGAATTGGATTGATATTCGGAATTACTCCTGCTAAAAGAGCTAGTCTTTTAAACCCAATAGAAGCTTTAAGATATGAATAAAATATTTGCTAAAATTGAATCAGCTTTCATCAGTTTGATGCGTCAAAAATCAAGAACTATTTTGACGATTATTGCCGTTGCTATCGGTATAGCTTCTTTAATTATTATGATTGCGGCTGGTAATGGACTTAAATCAATGGTTTTGCAAGAGCTAGAGGCTTACGGCTCTGATGCGATCAATATCGAGGTGAGGGTTCCAGGGAGAGGTGCAGCAGGCAGTACTACCAGTTTTGCCACAGGAACAACTATTACTACTTTTAAAAATAAAGATGTTGAGGAAATTAAAAAGGCTGATAATGTGGATATTTTATATACCTATGTTACTGGGCAAGAAATTATTAAATATCAAGGAGTAGCTAAGAGTTCAATAATTTTTGGTTATGGAGCTAATGCTCCTTTGATTGAAAAAATACCTGTTGAATCAGGAAGATTTTATAGTGTTGATGAAGAAGACTCAGCTACCTCAGTTATTGTTTTAGGTAGCCAGATTAAGGATGATTTATTCGCCGATGATGATGCGATTGGCAAGATGGTCTATGTCAGAGGCAAGCCATTTAAAGTAGTCGGTGTTTTAAAAGAAAGAGGAGCTACTTTTGGCATGAGCATGGATTCAATGGTTTACATCCCTACTTTAACTGTACAAAAAAAGCTGTTAGGAACAGATTACATCATGGGACTATCAGCCAAAGTTAAAGACGTTGGTAAGATGAATCAGACTAAGGATGAATTGTTGGCTTTAATGAGAGAGTTGCACGATATTGATAACCCCGATGAGGACGATTTTGAGGTTATGACAATGGCAGATGCTCAAACGATGGTGGGAACAGTTTTGTCCGCTATAACGATGCTTTTAGCCGTTATAGCAGCGGTTTCATTGGTGGTAGGAGGTGTTGGTATTACAAATATTATGTATGTTTCAGTTATTGAAAGAACTTTTGAAATTGGACTAAGAAGATCAGTGGGAGCAAAGAAAGAAGATATTCTTTGGCAGTTTTTATTGGAAGCTTCAATCTTAACATTTTTAGGAGGATTGTTTGGGGTAATTGTCGGGGCAGGAATTTCTTTCTTGATTTATTACGTTGCTATTTCTTTTGGAATAAACTGGAGCTATGCAGTTTCTCCACTTTCAGTTATCTTATCATTATTGTTCTCAGCTTTAATTGGAATGTTCTTTGGAGTTTATCCAGCTCAAAAAGCAGCTAATATGGATCCAATTAATGCCTTAAGGCAGGAATAATTGACAATCGTCTTTAATTTTTGTAGTATTCTTGATGGCGCCTTAAAATATATCTGCGCTAAATGGTATTTATGCAGAAAGTTACAACTATAAAACCACTACCAGATCAAAATCGTTGGTCTGAATTTCTGGAGATGGAACCAGAATCAAAGCAGCAAGAAGAATTTCTCAGAAGAGAACTCAATGAGGGGAGACTTTCAAGGGTTAGAATGGGCAACTGTTCTATTTTTTCAGACAGTGACCAGACGTCTTATAACCCAAAACTTGGCGATGAAATTTTGTATTTTATTTTTGAAAAAGATGCAAAAGACTTCGTCAAGGCAAAAGGAGGACAACTCTTAAAGAACTTTTTCTGGGCGAGGCTATGCATTGGCAAATGTCACTGCAAAAATGGGGATTAGCCACCCTTTTTTAGTTAAAAAGAAATATTAGACCAGTTATTAAGAACATTAAAGCGGTAATATATCTTAATGGTTTTTCTAATTTTTCCATTTTTTCAAAAATGTTTTCTATCTTTTTGTCATTAAAGTTTAAGAAAAGAGAAAAGATAATAATTGGTAAGCTGGCTCCTAATGCGAAAACAGGAGGAAGTAATAATCCAGAAGCCGACTTTATCGTTAAAGGAATTAGTATTCCAAAGAAAAGAGCGGCACTGTGAGGGCAGAAAGCTAGCGACAATATTACGCCTAAAGAGAAAGAACCAAGATAGCCTTTTGATAGGGCGTTTTTTTCTATCTCTTTTTCATTTTCAGTTTGGTTTTCGTCATCTTCTTTGTTGGCTAAAGCAAACATTACTGCACCCGAGATTATCATTATTGCACCAGCAATTCTTTCTCCGTATTCAGTTAAGAAAGAGAAATGGAAAGAAGACAGTCCCAAATAGATAAGAAGGGCTAATAAAGTGTAGCTTAAGATTCTTCCTAAGAAATAGAATAATCCATGAATGATTATGCTTTTCTTTTCTTTTGAGTTTTTGGAAACATAGACAATTGCTGCCAAATTAGCCATGAGAGGGCAGACATCAATATTAATCAATATTCCCATTAATATAGCGGTTAAAAATTGTTCAATCATAATTCGATTATATATCAAATTTAAAATATTAGGAAGTTGTTTTAATTTTTATTTTATATTAAGATATATATATGGAAACAGTTTTAAAACCCAAAATATTAACTCTATGTTTGACTCGAGAAGAAGGCAAGATTCTTTTAGGAATGAAAAAGAGAGGTTTTGGGGAAGGAAGATGGAATGGATTCGGAGGAAAAGTTGAAGAAGGGGAAACAATTACTGAAGCTGCTATTAGAGAGATGGAAGAAGAATCAGGATTATTAGCTAAAGAATTAGAAGAAATAGGTGTTGTTATTTTTCAATATCTTGATACAGGAAAACTTTTAGAGGTGCATATTTTTGATGTTTTAGATTATGGTGGGGAAATGATAGAAACAGAAGAAATGAGTCCAAAATGGTTTAATCTAGATGAGATTCCTTTTGAAGATATGTGGGCAGATGATATATATTGGATACCATTATTCTTAAAAGGTAATAAATTTAAAGGACATTTTGTTTTTAAAGACAATGATAAACTATTGAGTCATAAGATTGAAATAATATGACCACAAAAAGAAATCAATTAATCATTGGAATAGTTTTACTTTTAATTGCTGGAATTTTTTTCTTAATGGGTTCTGGTTTTAATAATCAAGAAAAAGTTATTTCAGAAGGAATAGAGATATATGACATTAAAGATGGGCAGATTATTGAATCACCTCTACTAATTAAAGGAATTGTTACTGGGGGTAAATGGACTGGCTTTGAAGGTCAGGTAGGAAGAGTTGAAGTTGTCGATTCTGAAGGAAAATTGTTAGGAGTTGCTCCACTTATGATGATTTCTGATTTTATGAAATTACCAATTAGTTTTGAAGCTAATTTAGTTTTTGATAATTCAAAAGAAGATTACGTTTCCCTTGTTTTTTATAACGAAAATCCGAGTGGGATAATGGGTAATTCTGAAATGAAAAGTTTCTTAGTTAAGACCTTACCAAGAGAGAGTGTAATCAAATTATATTTTAGCAAACAGGGAGATAATTCTTGTACTAACCTTTATTCCACAGAAAGAGAAATTGTTAAGGTTGAAGGAATTGCTAAGTCAACGATTGAAGAATTATTGAAGGGTTTAACTGCTGAAGAAAAGGAAGCTGGATATTTTACTAGCATTAATGAGGGGGTAAAGATTAATAGTTTGACTATTGTTGATGGAACAGCGAAAATAGATTTCGATGGAACATTAGAAAAATCAGTTGGAGGATCTTGTCGAGTTGCAGCAATCAGACAACAAATAACTCAAACCCTAATGCAGTTTTCATCAATTAAAAAAGTAATAATTAGTGTAGACGGGAGAACAGAGGATATTCTTCAGCCTTAAATAAAACAAACATGTCTGAATCAAACAAAGGGATTTCTTTGGTTATTATGATATTGAGCATAATTTTATTAATGATTATTGGCCTTTTTGTTTATTGGGAGTTCTTTTCTATTAATAATAAAGAAGAAGATGTTTTTTTCCAAGAAGGAAATTTGATGATTAATAATCCAGGATTCATAGATGGTGTTTGGTATTTATCTTATGAATCTCAAGGCAATCCAGCCAATAGCATTAAATTGTCTTTTGATGAAAATAGTATTTGTAATAATGAAACTAATTCATGTTCAGACTTAGTTGGTGGCGATAGAGTGGAAATTAGAGGAGTGGAAAATAATAATGAAGTTTTAATTAAAGAATTAAGGAAAATAAATTCAAGCAATTGAATTGTGGATAATTTTATTGCTAATAAAAACGTAGCAAGGTAAAATATTAGTGGCACATCAAAGGTCGCATAACAAATCAAAAGAAATAAAATGCAAAAACTAAACACTATTGGTTTAATTGCTCTAGTATTAGTAATTATTGGAGGGTTAAATTGGGGATTAGTCGGTTTCTTTAGCTTTGATCTTGTTGCTGCACTATTCGGAAGCGCTTCTATAATATCTAACATTGTTTATGATCTAGTTGGATTGTCTGCGCTATACTTGGCTTTCGCCTATTTTATGGGCAAAGAATAAAAATTACAGTAGAAAACCGCTTTGGCGGTTTTTTACTTTTAAAGTTTGTGATATAATATATTTATAATAATTAATAATAAAAAAATGAGCAATACAAAAAAACTTTATCGCTCAAAAACTGACAGAATCATTTTTGGTATCTGCGGTGGCTTGGGCGAATATTTCGAAATAGATCCTTTAGTTTTCAGAATTTTATTTATTCTTTTAACTTTTACTGGCGGTTCTGGTGTATTTATCTATATTATTTTGGCTATAATTATTCCTAGTAGTGATGGTCAAAAATTAAAAGATAAGGAAGTTAAAGATGTGATTAATGAGGCTCAGGAAAAGACTCAAGATATAGCTGCTGAAATTAAAAAGAATGGCAGCTGGATTAAGAACGTTAAGAATATCGTTGGATTAGTTATTGTTCTTGTCGGTTTAAATATTTTCTTTGAGCAAGTATTTAATGTTGAACCATTTTCATTTATTAATTGGGGAATAATTTGGGCAGTTGTTATAGTTTTGATTGGAGTAAAAATTATTTTCAATAATAAAAAATAAAAAAGATGAAAAAGAAAATATTTGGAATAAAAACCAATGAATCTTTGGAATACAATATTAGTAAGGCCTTTTTAGGAATCTTTACCTTTATTTACGGTCTGATTTTTTTGATAGATAATCTTGATATCTATCCTATAAACATTGACCTTATTAATCTTTGGCCATTATTGATTGTTTTTATAGGTCTTTCTTTTTTTGAGAAAAAGAATGTTACCTCAACTGTTATTGGAAGCGTAGCCACAATTATGTGTGCGACATTATTTTTTAGCGCTTTTTCTTTAAATTATATTGATAGCTCTAGCGCCTCTTTTAAAAATAATTTTACCCCTATAGCTGTTCAAAAAAATATAGATACAGAGAGAGCGGAAATTGAATTAAATGTTAGTGGTGGAGAAGTTAATGTTTATGGAGTAGATTCAAATAATTTAGTTGAAGGAAAGTTCATGACTAGCGAAATAGAAAATAGCGTTAGTCAGATAGATAATAATTTAAATCAAAAAGTAGTTATTAATCTTCATGGTAACAATGAGTGGGTAAAAGGGGACGATATTCTTAAAGATCAATTCAATATTGGAATAAGCAAAAACATTCCATTAGATATTGTTTTTAATGGTGGAGGGGCAAATAATAATATTGATTTGAATGGAGTGATGGCTGAAAATATTAAAGTATTGGTCGGAGCTTCAAATCTTTCATTAAAATTAGGAGACAGTGTTAATTCAGATGTTTCTATTGAGGCAGGAGCAAGTTCTGTTAATTTAATATTGCCGAATACTGTGGGGGTAAAGATAGTGCTTGAATCAGGTCTTTCTTCTCAGGAATTGCCAGGATTTTCTTTAGTCGGAGATAATGTTTATCAATCAGAGAATTATGATTCAAAAGAAAAGAAAATTAATATTGACGCAACAATAGGAATGGCAAGTTTAAATGTTGATTGGTATTCTTCAGTATCAAAGAGCGAAGTTAGCCTTTTCTATTACAATCAAATCAAAGATGAAAATAGGTCTTGTGACGTAGATTTTATTCTACCAGTGAAGAGATGTGTTGTTAAGAGCGATAATCAAATTAAAGATGCAATTGATCTTTTGATTAAGGGCGAATTAACTGAACAAGAAAAAAAGGAAGGTTTTATTACGGAGTTTCCTAATAAAGATTTTAAATTATTAGAAACAAATCTTAGTGATGAAGGAATTTTAACTTTAAAGTTTACCGAAGTTCCTGGTTTTACAACTGGAGGAATATGTCGTGTTAAGATTCTAGGTTCAGAAATTATTAGAACAGCAAAACAATTTCCTGAGGTAAAAAAAGTTATTCTTGAGCCAGAAACATTATTTGAACCATAAAATGAAAGTATCTTTTAGCGGTGCTTGCCGTGAAGTAACTGGTTCGTGCATATTGGTTGAATCTGAAGAAACCAAGTTTTTAGTTGATTGCGGAATGTTCCAAGGCAATAGTTACAATAAGAATTTGGAAGATTTTTCTTTTGATCCTAAAAAAATAGACTTTGTTCTCTTAACTCATGCTCACTTGGATCATTGTGGAAGACTACCAAAGCTTTTTGCTGATGGATTTCGTGGCAGAGTGTATTCAACTGCTCCAACTAAAGATTTAACTGAAATAATACTTTTAGATGCACTTAAGGTTGCCCAAATGGAGGGAAGACCATTTTGTGCTCCTTTTTGTACTACTGCTGATATTTTTTCATTAATGAATTTTTTTACCTGTTTAAAATATGGAGAAGAAAAAAGTATTAATGAAAAGATTAGAATAAAGTTGAGAGATTCGGGGCACATCCTAGGTTCTTCTATTTTTGAAGTTTGGATTAATGATCAGGGAAAAGAAAAGAAATTAGTTTTTTCGGGAGATTTGGGCAATCCTCCGGCACCAATTGTTAATGATCCAGAATTTATTTCTGGAGCTGATGCAGTTTTTGTTGAATCTACATATGGTGATAGATTGCATGAATCAAAAGAAAAAGGAATTGAATTATTGAAACAGAAGATCGAGGAAACAATTAAAAAGAAAGGAGTGTTAATGATCCCAATTTTTGCTTTAGAGAGAACTCAAGAAATACTTTATTTCTTAAATGATTTTGTAGAAAATAAAAAAATACCAGATGTCCAGATTTTTCTAGACAGTCCTTTAGCAACTAGAGCTACAGATATTTATAAAGAATATGCTGATTTTTATGACAAAGAATCAAAAGAATTGATTTCTAAAGGAGACGATTTATTTAATTTTAAAGGATTAGAAGTAATTAGGACTGAATCACAATCAGGAAAGATTGATAAGGCGATGATGCCTAAGATAATTCTTGCAGGAAGTGGAATGTTTGAGGGCGGTAAAATTAGAGGTTATTTAAAAAGATATTTAGGAAATGCAGCTAATACTTTATTGATAATTTCTTTCCAACCAAAAGATTCTTTAGGAAGAAAGCTTTCACAAGGAGATAAGTTTGTTGAGGTTGATCGAATGAAGATAGAAGTTAAGGCTGATGTAACGACTATTCTTTCTTTTTCTTCGCATGGAGATAGAAGGTTTTTGTTCAATTGGATAGAAACAATTAATAAACCATATCCTAAAAAGATATTTATAATCCATGGAGAGGAAGAATCAAGTGAATCGCTGTCCCAATCTTTAGAGGGAATAAGTAAAGGAGACTTGATAGTTCCATTTTATAATCAAGTTTACGAATTATAACTTTACAAAATATTTAATCGTGTTAATATTAAGATATAATAATAAATAAAAAATATATATGGAAATTTTAGAGAAAAGTTTAATTAAGACTTCAGTAATTTTGGGAGTATTCCTTATTATTGCAGTTAGCATAATTTCTTTTTCGTTGTATCAGATTAAGGCAGCCGATAATTCTTTAGCCGTAACTGGATCAGCCAAACAGGCGGTTACAGCTGATATCGTTAAATGGCACGGTAGTTTTTCAAGAACTGTCTATGCTTCTGGTTTGAAGGCCGGATATGCTCAAATGAAAATTGATGAAGTAGCAGTATTGAAATTCTTGAAAGATAATGGTGTCACTGATGCTGAAATAACTATTTCTCCTATATCAATGCAAGAACAGTATAACTACAATAAAACCTCTAATACTGTAAATGAATATTCTTTGGTTCAAAATGTTACCGTTCAATCAACTGATATTGAAAAAGTTAAAAATATTTCAAAAAGTACACAGACTGTAATTGATCAGGGAGTTATTTTCTCTGCTTATTCTCCAGAATATTACTACAGCAAACTTCCTGAGGTAAGAGTTACTCTTTTACCTGAAGCAATGAAAGATGCTCAAACTAGAGCAGAAAGTATTGCTGCTAGCACTGGCAAGAAAGTTGGAGCTTTGAAATCAGCTAGTATGGGTGTAGTTCAGGTAATGCAACCAAACTCAATTGACATTTCTGATTATGGGAACTACGATGTATCTACGGTTGAAAAAGAGATTATGATTACCGTCAAAGCTTCGTTTTCATTAAGGTAAACCTTTAAGTTGTAAAAGCATGAAGCTAGGGCGACCTAGCTTTTTGCTTTTAAATTATATGGAAAATATTAAGAAAAAAATAAATGAAGAGTCAATTTGGAGGCAATTTTTTAAATTGTCTATTCCTATTGCAATCGCTAACTTTTTACAATCAGCCTATTCTATTACTGATGCTTTTTGGTTAGGAAGATTAAACTCAGAAAGTTTAGCAGCTATATCTATTTGTTCTTCAATAGTTTTTCTTGTTATTTCTTTAGGGGCTGGTTTATTTATTTCAGGAAGCGTTTTAATTTCTCATCATAAGGGAAGGGAGGACCACGAAAATATAAGTTTTATTTCAGCGCAATTAATAATCTTAATGGTGATTGTTTCTTTTTTGTTGTCAGTTTTAGGATATTTTATTTCTCCATTTTTAATTAAAATGATTGGAGCGGAACAGCTTATTCCTTTCGGCGCAATCTCTTATCTTCAACTTTTCTTTGTTAGTACTGTTTTTGTTTTTGCTTTTGCCCTCTATCAGGCTCTAATGAGAGCAGTTGGAGATGTGAAGACGCCAGTTTATATTATTTTGTCTACAGTCTTAATTAATTTTATAATTGATCCAATCTTTATTTTTGGTTTTGGATTTATTCCTCAATTGGGAACCGAAGGTGCAGCCTTGGCAACACTTTTTTGCGAGGTGATTAATGTTTTGATTGTTGCTTATCTCTTCTTTAAAGGTAAGTGCGGAATTACTTTAAAGAAAGAAGATTTTAAAATTAATCTTAAGGCAGTGAAAAAGATTTTAAAGGTTGCAATTCCTAGCTCTATGGAGCAATTCTCTCGATCATTAGGATTTTTATTTATTGCTTTTATGGTCGCTAAATTGGGAACAACTAGTATTGCTGCTTATGGTGTCGGAGGAGAGATATTGGGGTTAATCTTGGTGGTTTCATTGTCATTCATGATGGCTACTTCAGTTATGGTTGGTAGAAGTGTTGGTTCTGGTAATTTTGAAAGAGCAGAAAGCATTACTAAAGCTATAGGGAAAATATCATTTTTAGTTTTAACTTTCTTAGGAATGCTATCTTTCTTTTTTGCTGAACAAATTTCAATACTTTTTGTTCCCGATGACCCAGCGGTATTAGCTCAAAGCATTCTTTATCTTCAAACAATGTCTTTATTTTTTGGATTCTTGGGGGTGCAACAAATATTTAATGGAACTTTTATCGGAGCTGGACACACAAAGATATCAATGTTTTTAGCCATTATTTCTCTTTGGGTTTTAAGAGTTCCTGTGGCTCACGTATTATCAATTTATTTTGGGTTTGCAGGAATTTGTTGGTCTTTTCCAATAGCAAATATTATTGCTGCTATTTTGGGTTATTTTGTTTTTGCTAGTGGTAAATGGAAAAAAGAAGCTTAATGCTTCTTTTTCATTTTTTCATTTAAGAGATAAATTGATTTAATTGAGAGGTCGGAAATATCTTTAAAGTTTTTGATTGGATTCTCTTTGGCTTTACTAATAGCGTATTTGATAAAGTTATTTCTTTCAGAAATTAATAATTCACAGAATCCTTTTCCTTTGATTTTTTTATTATTCATTTTTCCTTCTACTCCGATTCCTCCTTCCCAGTAATTAATAGTTTCAAAGACCATTTCTTGATCTTTTTTGAAGGGAGTTGTTTTTAGTTCTAAGTTAAAGTCCGGAATTTTAATATTGTATTCTAAATAATATTCATTGCCGGTTTTTTTATTTTTGTATTTTATATCTCCTGGAATTATTTCAACATTGTTTGTTGTTTTGATATTATTATTTTCATCAATCATACTGGCATGGCTAGTTTTTATTTTGTCTCCATAGATAAAGCAAATAACTTCGCATTTATTATCTAGTTGAATAGAGAACCATCTCCATTTATCATCATCGGTTAGTGGAGTCTGAGCCCATTGATGGTCCATCCAGGATAGTCCGGCAACAGGAATCCATTTTCCTTTTTGTTTTATAATTCCTGATGTTTTTAGGCTAGTCAAAGAATAGTAATAGGTTGTTTTTACTTTTAGGTCTAAAAATCCATTTTTGTTTAATAAAAGAGGACTTTTTTGTGATTCTAGGGTTAAATCAATAAAGTCATTAACAATATGGTATTTAAAGGGAGCTATTTCTTCTATGAGGCAAGAATTGTCATAATTTACCCATAAGAGGGGCTTGGTGAAGCTATTTGGGTCAATAATCGAAATAGGATTAGTTACGTTCTCAAAATTGTTTTTATTGTCACTTAATAAATAATGAGAAAAGAAAAGCTGTTTGATTAGCCTGTTCTTTAAAAAAGGAATATTTACTTTTTGGGGGTCAGCAGTAAAGAGGCAGTTCATATAGGAAAAGGTTTGTCCATCTTCTGATTTAAGATTGCCATTGAAGTACCACCATTCAATTATGTGGTTATGTTTTTGCTCATCTTGAGGAAACTTAATTGGAACGAATTTTTCCTTATATGTTTTAGTTTTTTTCATGATTTTTCTTTTACTCAATATACCATTTTAATCATTTCCTCTCAAGGTTTTTTGTGATATAATTAGCATATGAAAGGGAAAATACTATTATTTATATTTATCGCAGTTTTTTTGTTTTGTGGATTACAGGTTTTTAAGCCAGAAGCTGCCCCAGCCGATATCTCTTCAGTAATTGAGAGCCCTAAACAAGAAGAATTTGAACCAGAAAAGATTTTATTTGTTGGTGATATGATGTTTGACAGAGGAGTCGAACGATTAATGCAGCAAACTTCTTTTACTTACCCTATTGATACTATTAAGGACTTTTTGAATAGTTTTAATTTTGTGATTGGGAACCTAGAAGGTCCAATCAATGAAGTTACTAAAGATTTTCCTGACAGTTCTCTTACTTTTTCTTTTGACAAGAAAAGTATTGAATCCTTGAAAGAAGGCAATTTCTCTTTAGTTTCTTTAGCCAATAATCACACTCTTAATATGGGAAGGGAAGGACTCAATGAAACAAGAGACATATTAACTAAAAATAATATTGCCTTTACTGGTGATCCAGTAGATTGTGACCCTGATTATCTTTATCAAAAAGATGGAATCACTTATTACGGAATTAATGTTACTTTTTCTAGTAATTGCTCAAATAAGCAAATAGCTAATCAAGTTGAAGATATTAAGTTCTATAACCAAGAAACTTTTTTAATTGTTTTAGTCCATTGGGGGACAGAATATAAAATAGTTAATTCTCAACAGCAAGAAGACTTAGCTCATGTAATGATTGATGCTGGAGCAGATTTGATTGTTGGCGGACATCCTCATGTAGTTCAGAATATTGAAAAATATAATAACAAGTTAATCTTTTATTCTTTAGGCAATTTTATTTTTGATCAGTATTTTTCTAAAGAGACTCAAGAAGGCTTAGGAGTGGGAATGGAGATATACAAAGAAAAGAAAGTTTTTACTCTTTATCCGATTATTAATAAAATGTCTCAACCTAAACTAATGGAAGATATAGAGAAAGTAGAGTTTTTGAGCTCTTTAGCTGAGAATTCTAGCGAAGAATTAAAAGAAAGTATTATAAGTGGGAAAATAGAAATTAATGAATAAAAATATGAACAAAAAACTTTTAATAACCATTTTTTTAATAATTATAGCTATTTTAGTTTTTTATTTTTTGGGTGGAGGAAAATTTGAGGCACCCAACCTTCCTGATTTAATTAATCCAGATTTATCATCTAAAAATTGTACAGATGAGGAAGGAACCGTTCAAGTAAAGAAAAGAGGTGACGGGGTAGAATACAAAATTTGTTTATTTGAAGATAATCGACAATGTGAATTAGATTCATTGTTAAGTGGAGATTGTCCTGTCGGAGGATTGAAGGTAACTGGCTATATTACTGAAGCAGCAACATATTGTGCCATCTTAGGAGGCAAGTATGAAATTACAGGAATGGATAATAATTCAGAAAACGGAAACTGTTCTTTCTTTAGTGGAAAAGTTTGTAATGTCTGGGATTTATATAATGGAGAGTGCCAAAAAGGAGTAATCGATTCAATTACTTATGAGAATCAAGAATTTAATTTTTCTTTAAAATTACCCAACGATTGGAAGAATAAGTATAAGGTAGAAGAAAAGAATGGAGAAAGCGGAATTAGATATATTTATTTTAATTATGAAGACGCCAATCTTTTTAAGATATCAGTGATTCCTTATTCTTATTGGATAAAACAATCTAAAAATTCAGAAGAATATTTAAGCAGAAACAATGTAGATGTATTTGCTTTTACTTATTCAACTGATCCAGCAAGAAGTGATAAGCAATGGGGGGATGAATATTTAAAAATGATTTCTAGAGTTGAAGATATTAAAGGAACTTTTAAAATTACCAAACCATACATATTTTTAGAAGAACAGAAAGAGAGTGGTAGTAATTATGCCATTGAGACAAGATATCCTTTTGTTGGCGCTATTGATAACGGACAGGTTAATGTAGAAATAAGCAATTTTATAGAAAGCGTTAAGTCTTCTTTTAAAGAGGCGGTTGTTAATCTTGAAGATTGGGGTGGAGATAATACTTTGAGAATATACTATCAAACACATGAGTTAAATAATGATTTTGTAAGCATTAGATTTGAAATTTCTGAATATACTGGCGGAGCTCATCCGATGACTTATTCTAAAAGTTTTAATTATGATTTAAAGCAAAATAAAATAATTAATCTTTCTGATATTCTTGATTCTAGTAAGAACTATCTTAACAGTATTTCTGAAAAATCAATACAATACTTATTAAAAATAAATATTGAAAAAGGAGTTACTGATGAAGATTGGACGAAAGAAGGGGCTGGACCAAAAGAAGAAAACTTCCAAACATTTACATTTGATAAAAATAATATTGTTTTTTACTTCGACCCCTATCAAGTTGCTGCCTATGTTGCAGGAAGACAGGAAGTTACCTTCCCATTTAGCTCAATAAAAGACGTTTTAAGAGCTGATGCCGTATCAAATTATGGGTTAAGTAATTAAAATACTTTGTTTATTGTGTCAATGTTGTGCAAAAGAAAGAAAGGAAATATAATTAACCTTGTATAATTAACTATAAAATATGAAGAAAAAAACAAAACAGATCATTTTCCTTTTTTCTTTTATAGCTTTATCCTTGTTGACAGGATATTTAGGTTCTCAATTGACTGGCGTTTCAATGTCTGAGAGTTATTTGAGTATCAGCGACAAGCCATCTTTTTCTCCTCCTGCTTGGATATTCGCTCCCGTTTGGTTCATTTTGTATTTATTAATGGGAACATCAGCTTACTTAATATGGAGATTAAGAAAGAAGGATAATGTTAAGAAACCTTTAGTTTTTTTCTTTGTCCAATTGATTCTTAACTTATTATGGCCAATTATATTCTTTGGTTTAGGTCAGTATTATTGGGCTTTTGCCGAAATCATGCTTTTAATGATTATCATAGTGGTAATGATAATATCCTTTAGTAAAGTTTCTAAAGCTTCCTCTTATCTTCTATTTCCATATTTACTCTGGGTCGGATTTGCATCAATGCTTAACTTAGCAATAGCTCTTACCAAATAACATGGCTAAAGATTTAATAATAGAAAAATTAAAAGAATCAGGATTAAAAGGTCGCGGAGGCGGCGCCTTTCCTGTTGGATTGAAATGGGAATTAGCCAAGAAAGCCAAGGGTAAAATTAAATATGTTATTTGTAATGCTTCTGAAGGAGAGCCTAATGTTTTTAAAGATGGATATCTTTTGAAGAATCATTTAGATGAAGTTATTAATGGAATAGATATCGCAATGAAAACTATTTCAGCTGAAACAGGATATCTTTATATTAACAGCAATTACTATGAAGAGATGAAAGAAAAGATTGCTCAGGCAATTGGTAAAAAAAAGATCATTGTTTTTAAAAAGAAGGCAAGATATATCGGAGGAGAAGAAACAGCTATTTGTGAATCAATAGAAGGAAAAAGGGCTGAACCAAGAAAGAAGCCCCCTTTCTTAACTGATAATGGATTATTTAATTGTCCAACTTTAATGAATAATGTTGAAACTTTTTATTACGTTTCTAAGGTTGTTCAAGGAAAGTATGAAAAGAAAAGATTTTATTCTGTTAATGGAGATGTGGAGAATCCTGGGGTTTATGAACTACCAGAAGAAATGACTATCTTTGAAGTTTTAAAAAAGACTAGCAATTATCCAGCCTTTGATTTTTTTGCTCAGATTGGAGGCGGAGCATCAGGAGAGATAATGATTATGGAAGAATTAAACAGGCCAGCAACTGGTGCTGGTTCAATTACTATTTATAATAAAAAGAAAACCGATGTTTTTGCTTTAATGGAAAGATGGGCGGAATTTTTTCATCTTGGTAATTGCGACAAGTGTGTTCCATGCCGAGAAGGAGCTTATAGACTTTACGAGATGGTCAAAAAAAGAAAACTTGATTATGATATTTTAGATAATTTGTTTTTAAGTCTTAGAGAATCAAGTTTCTGTGCGCTAGGAAGAGGCATTCCCGTTCCTTTTATATCTTTAATTGAAAAGGTTATTAAAAAATGAAAAATATTAAATTAAAAATTAATAATAAAGAGGTTGTTGGAGAGAAAGGAGAGAACATTCTTCAAGTAGCCAGAAGGAACAATATTAGGATTCCAGCTGCTTGCTATCATTCTGATTTGAAACCGAAAAGTAGTTGCCGATTGTGTTTAGTTTCAATTAAAGATAGAAAAGGATTACATACTTCTTGTTCTGTTGAGATAGAAGAAGGAATGGAGGTAATTACTGAATCGCCAGAAATAAAGAAGATTAGAAAGACTAATTTAGAGCTTATCTTCGCTCAACATATTGAACAATGCCGAGGTTGTGTTAGAAATTATCACTGTCGATTGCTTGCTTTAGCTAAAGAGTGTGGGATACAAATATCTAAGTTTGAAGATCGAAAGAAGTACTTCCCTAAATATCAATTTGGACCATCGATTATTTTTGATTCTTCAAAATGTATTGATTGTCATAATTGTGTTGAGATGTGTGATAAGCAGGGAGTCGGATTTTTAACTGTAGAAGAGAATAATTCTTTTTGGGAAGTTTGCCCTTCAAAAGCAGAAAACAAAGATTGTATTTATTGCGGCCAATGTTTAGTTCATTGTCCAAGTGGAGCTTTTGAAGAAGTTAGTTCAATTGATGATGTTGAAAAAGCTTTGGATAATAAAAACAAGTATGTAGTTTTCCAATTCGCTCCTTCAATTAGAAGTAGCCTAGGAGAAGAATTTGGAATGGGCTATGGCACGGTTGTTACTGGCAAAATGATTGCTGGAATTAAAAAGTTAGGAGCAGATAGAGTTTTTGATGTATCAGTTGGAGCTGACGTTACAACAATAGAAGAAGGAGGAGAATTGATTGAGAGATTGACCAAGCAAGAAGGATTACCAATGTTTACCTCTTGCTGTCCTTCATGGGTTAAGTATGTTGAACTTAATTATCCTCAATTCATGAAGAATTTAACTACAGTTAGGTCTCCACAAATAATACTAGGCGGATTAACTAAGACTTATCTAGCTGACAAAGAAAAGATTAATCCCAAAAAGATAGTTGTTGTTTCAATTATGCCTTGTACTTCCAAGAAGTATGAAGCAACTAGAGAAGAATTGAACGTTGATGGATTGAAGCCAATAGATTATGTTTTAACAACTAGGGAATTAGCTAAATTATTTAAAAAAAGAGGGATAGATATTAGTACCATAAAAGAAGAAGAGCCTGATACTCCTTGGGATAAATATACTGGGGCTGGTGTTATATATGGAGCCACAGGTGGAGTGACTGAATCAGCTTTAAGGACTGTTTATGAAAAAGTAACGGGCAAGAAATTAAAGAATATTGATTTCAAAGAGATAAGAGGAATGCAGGAATGTAAAGAAGCGAAGATTAAGATAGGAGATATTGTTGTTAAGATAGCGATTGTGAATGGATTAGGCAACGCTAAGAATCTTTTAGAGAAATTAAAGATTAATCCAAAGTTATATGATTATGTAGAAGTGATGACTTGTCCTGGTGGCTGCGTTGGTGGTGGAGGACAGCCAATGCCAACAGACAAAGAAGTGAGAAGAAAGAGAGCTGTAGCTTTATATGAAGTTGATAAGAATTGGGGAATAAGAATGGCTCATGAGAGTCCAGTAGTCGATCTTCTTTATAAAGAATTTTTCAAGAATAAAAAGGTTATCCATAAGATATGCCACACTCATTATTCTAAGAAAGAAAAAGATAAAATTAAGATAATAAAACAAAAATAATATGGAACAAGTATTATCATTGAATAAAAAAATAGCATTATCTTTAATTCAATTCATGGCATTGCTTCTTGTTATTTGTTTTGCTCCCTTGATTGGCAATCAAATAATAACTGGAACAATTGTTAATGCAGCTCTTTTAATGGCAGTTATTTTATTAGGAATGAGGGGAGCGATTCTTCTTTCTTTATTGCCCAGTTTGGTTTCTTTATCTTTTGGATTATTACCGATGGTGATGGCTCCAATGGTTCCTTTCATTATTATGGGGAATGTCCTTCTTGTTTATATCTTTAACCTATTAAGACAAAAGAATTTCTTTTTGGGATTAGTTCCTGCGGCATTAATCAAGTTTTCATTCTTGTTCTTAATTAGTAACTTTGTAATTAGTTTCTTTATTAAACAAGCAGTTGCAGATAAGATTGCAGTAATGATGAGCTATCCACAATTGATTACAGCTTTAATGGGAGGAATTGTTGTTTATCTTTTAACTTATAAATATAATAAAAATAATAATTAATAAAAATATGACATTTCAAGAATATCAGGATGAAGCAAGAAAAACAGCTATCTATCCTAATAAAGATAATAATTTTATCTATCCTACCTTAGGTTTAGCTGGAGAAGCTGGTGAGGTAGCAGAGAAGATAAAGAAAGTTATCAGAGATGGAAACGGAATTGTTTCAGAAGAAAAGAAAGTTGAAATAACAAAAGAATTAGGAGATGTTTTGTGGTATGTTGCTAACCTAGCTAAAGAATTAGGTATTTCTTTAGAAGAGGTTGCACAGAAGAATCTTGAAAAATTACAATCAAGACAACAAAGAGGAGAGCTTCATGGAAGTGGCGATAATAGATAATTATGGATTTAACACTAATAATTGGCCCAATGAAGAGCGGGAAGTCTTTGGAGATGATTAGTTATCTCAGTCATTTACAATACACTAATATTCCTTTTCAGGTTTATCAACCAATTAAAGATATTAGAAATGAAGCTGTTTGTTCAAGAACCGGAATCTCCATCGGTTGTCAAAAAATAGCCTCGCTTAATGATATTCCTAGCGATGATTTTAAGGTGGTGGGAATAGATGAGATTCATATGTTTGACGAGAATGATGTTGGGGCGATTAAAAGATTATTAAATAAAGGGGTTAAGGTTTATGTTTCTGGGTTAGATATGGATTATAAAGGAGAGATGTTCGGAATTGTTAAGAAGCTTATGGAATTAGGCCCTAAGGAAGTTAAATTTAAGAAAGCAGTTTGTGAGATTTGCAAAGAGCCGACTGCGGTCTATACTCCGATATTTAAAGATGGTAAGATAATCATGGCAGGACTACCATCGGTAGTTCCTGAAGATGGAACTTATTCATATGTTCCTGTTTGTAGAAAATGTTTTCATAATATAAAAAGTAATTAATAAAAAATATGGAAAACAAATCAAGATTCTTTGTAATTAATATCGTAGATAAATATGTTAAGGAGGTGAGCGGTAACTGGTGGCTAGTATTTTTTAATGGATTAGTGGCTATTGCTTTGGGTGCCTCTTTCATAGTTTGGCCAGTAGAAGCCTTAAAGATTTTTGCTTACTTTATTGGCGTGTTGATTATTTTGTTTGGTTTACAATATATTAAATTAAGTTTTAAAGTTAAGAAGATAGAAAAGAATTACGAGAAGGTAAAGGAAGATATTAAGTCAAAATTTGAATAATATGGCATTGCCTCAGGTAATAAAACTTAACGGAGAAAGGGAGAACTTTTCTTCTAAAAAAGTATATCAGTCTGCAATGAAAGCAGGGGCGCCTGCTTTTTTGGCTAAAAAGATTGTAACCGAAGTTGAAAAAGAAATATATGATGGAATTAAGACCGCCGAAATATTTAAGAAGGTAAAAAATAGACTAAAGAAAGAAGATTTACAAATTAGTTTAAGATTCAACCTAAAGGAGGGAATGAAGAAATTAGGACCAGCTGGTTTTGTTTTTGAGGATTATATCAGAAAGGTTTTTTCTCGTTCAGGGATGAAAGTTAGGGGCAGCAAGATTCTATTAGGAAAGTGCTGTAGTTACGAAATAGATTTCTTGGCAGAAAAAGAAGGAGTAACTTATATCGGAGAATGTAAATATAGAAACAATAATGGAGATAAAATAGATATTAATGTTTGCTTGAAAAGTTTTGCAATTTTAGATGATGTTAAGAGTGCTAAGCATTTTAATACCGATCTCATCTTTTTTATTGTTACTAATTCTAAATTCACCGATCAAGCAATTAAATACGCTAGTTGCAAGGGAATTAAATTATTAGGATGGAGTTATCCTAAAAATGACGGTTTAGAAATATTAATTACCAAAAATAAATTGTATCCGATAACAATTCTTCCTTCTTTTAGAGGGCATTGTGCCGAAGTTTTTAAGGAGAAGGGAATTATGCTTGCTGATGAAATATTAAGCATGGATGTTGTAAAATTCTCTAAAAAGGTTAATATACCAGAGAAACAGCTAGAAAGTTTAAAAAGAGAAGCTCAAACATTATTGAAATAACATGGCCTTACATATCGGAATTGTTGGTTTTCCTAACGTTGGCAAATCAACCTTATTCCAGTTAATTACAAAAAAACAAGTGGATATTGCTAACTATCCTTTCTGTACCATCGACCCAAATGTCGGTGTTGTTGCTGTTCCCGACATTAGAGTTGATAGATTGGCTGAATTAACTCATTCAGCAAAAAAAGTATACACAACTATTGAGTTTGTAGATATTGCTGGATTAGTTGAGGGAGCAAGCAAAGGAGAAGGACTGGGAAATAAATTCTTGGCTAATATCAGGGAGGTTGATGCTATCGTCTATGTTTTACGCTGTTTTAAAAATGAAAACATTGTTAATACTCGTCCTAATATTGATATCTTGAAAGATAAAGAGATATTAGATATGGAAATGATTTTGAAAGACTTAGAAACAGTTGAGAAGAGATTGTCTTCGCTAGAAAGAGAAGTTAAGTCAGGAGACAAGAAAGCTCTCAAAGAATTGGAAACTTTAAAGAAAGTTGACGTATTATTAAAAGAAGGAAAAATGCCCTCTGATTCCGAATGGGATGAAGAAGATTCGAAGATAATTAAAAGTTATCAATTACTTTCTTCAAAACCACGTTTATATTTATTGAACGGAGAAGAGAAAGATGTTTCATTGGACGTTTTGGAGGTATTCAAGAAGAATAATTGGAGATATATTTTTATGGATGTTCTAACTGAATCAGAAAGCGGAGATATGACAGTTGAAGAAAGAGAATCTTTTGGTCTCTCTCCTGAACCGAAAATGAATGAATTGATTAAAGAGTCATATGATTTATTGGGATTAATTACATTTTTGACAACCGGTCCAGATGAAACAAGAGCTTGGACAATACATAGGGGATACAAGGCTCCTAAGGCTGGTGGAGCAATTCATACTGACTTTGAAGAAACCTTTATTAAAGCTGAAATAATTAATTGGGAGAAATTAATAGAGCTTAATGGTTTTGTTGGAGCAAGAGAAAAGGGAGCAATTAGAACTGAAGGAAAGGAATATGTTGTTAATGATGGAGATGTGATTGAAATTAAAAGTGGAAAATAATATGGGAAAAGATTCAAAAAAATATGATGTAGCAATAGTTGGAGGCGGTCCAGCTGGAATTATTGCAGCGATAAGAGCTGGTCAATTGGGAGCAAGAGTTGTTTTGATTGAGAAAAATGAAAAGTTAGGTATTAAACTTTTAATGACTGGTGGAGGAAGATGTAATTTAACTCATATTGAAAAGAATACTCGTGAGTTTTGTACTAAGTTTGGTAAGGAAGGAGATTTTCTTTTATCTCCTTTTTCTGTTTTTGGAACAAAAGAAATAATGGATTTTTTTGAAAATAATGGATTAGAGCTAAAAGACGAAAGAGGGAGTATATTTCCTGCTTCTGAAAAAGCTAAAGATGTTTTGAATTTTTTAGTTAATTTACTTAAGAAATACAAAGTAGATGTTTTGCTTTCTACCGAAGTAGCTGATATTAAAAAGAAAGGAAAGTTAATATCGTCAATTGTTTTAATGAACGGAAAAGAGATTGAAGCCGATCAATACATTATTTCTTCAGGAGGAAAGTCTTATCCTTCTACTGGATCATCAGGAGACAGCTTTATATGGGCGAAGAGGCTAGGACATGACATTGTTGATACAAAGCCAGCCTTAACCCCAATTGAGACAAAAGAACAATGGACTAAGACTCTTCAGGGAATTTCTATAGATAATGTTGGTATTTCTTTTTCTTGCAATCAAAAGAACGAAATTGAAGGGAAGGGAGAAATATTATTTACCCATTTTGGATTTAGCGGACCATTGATTTTAAATATGAGCAGAACAGTTGGTGATTTACTAGAGAAGGGAAAGGTAAAGATGGCTATTGACTTGTTTCCTAATAAGAACATTGAACAACTGGATAAATTATTAATAAGTTTGTTTAATAAAAATAGAAAGAAACATATTTCTAAATATTTGAATGATTTATTTCCAGAAAAGTTTTCTGATTTTATTCTTAATTTTAGTAGTATTCCTTATGAAAGAATAAGTAACGATATTACTAAAGAAGAAAGAATTAGATTAGTTAAGTTTATGAAGAAGATTGATATTACTGTTCTTGGACTTTTAGGATTTGATAAGGCAATGGTAACTCATGGAGGCATTTCTTTGAAAACAATAGATTCTAAGACAATGAGGTCTAAGCTAATTAATAATTTATATTTTGCTGGAGAAGCTATTAATTTAGATGGCCCTTGCGGTGGATATAATCTGCAAATGTGTTGGAGCACAGGATATATAGCTGGGCAGAATGCAGCAAGTGGTGTAAAATAGTACCATGATTAACTTTGAGAAAATATCAAAAAACATATTCTGTGTCTTTATCTTCTTTTTCCCTTTCTTTTTTATTCCTCAATTAAATGTATCTCAAGTTTTAAATGAGAAAGCTTTTCTTTTAACTTTTGCGTTTGTTATTTTTCTTTTTCAACTATTAGATATTTTCTTTTCAAAAAAAATAATTTTAAAAGACAGTCCGATACAAAGATTGATGGTTTTTTTAATGTCTTCGTTTTTTATATCTTTATTATTCTCTAAGAATATGTTTTTAAGTTTTTGGGGTCGTCCGACTCAAGCCGATTCTTTTATAGTATTTTTAGCTTGTTTTATCATTTTCTACCTTTCAAGTATTATTAAGAGAAGAGGTATTTTGAAGATTTTAGAGTTTTTTGTTGCTGGTTCAGCTATTTTATCAATACTGTTCATTATTAAGAAGTTTACTGGAACAAGCTTGGTTATTTTTGATAGTCTTTCTTCAACTGCAGTTATTATTTCAGTAGCTTTTGTTATTCTAATATCTTTTGTATTCAATAATCTTAATTATTTCAGAAAAGGTAAGTCATATAATATTGCTAAAGTTGTTTCAATGGGAACATTTTTTGTATTGTTTTTAATTTCTTTAATATTGATCGATTTCAAGCTTTCTTGGTTTTTTGTATCAATAGGGACATTCCTTGTTTTTTGGAGAAGCATGATTGAAAGCAACTTTGTATTTAAAAGAAAGAAGGCGATTCTTTCTTTGTCGTTACTTTTTGTTTTCTTAGTTTTATTTTTCCTTCCTAATCCTTTTGTTGAAAAAACTAGCGAACCGAAACTATCCTATGAATCTAGTTGGAGTATAGCCGAGAAAAGCCTTGGCGAGAGTGTTAAGAGCTTTTTAATTGGTTCTGGTCCTTCAACTTATTCTTATCAATTTTCTTTGTATCGGGACAAGAGCTTTAATGCAATAGACTCTTCTCTAATGTTTAAAGAAGGATCAATTCCTCTTTTAACATTCTTTGTTACGGGAGGATTCTTAGTGATTCTTTCATTGTTACTTCTAATAGCATTCTTTTATTATCAAGGATTTAGATACTTTTTAAATTTTAAAAAAGAAAAAGATGATAATTCGGTTAATGCTTTAGATTTGTTGTTTCCAACGATTTTTTGTCTTTCTCTTTTGATGTTTTTTTATAGGATAGATATTGCTACTCTTTTCTTACTTTTTTCTACTCTAGGTTTATGGAGTGGACAGCAGAAAGGAGAGGAAATGACTATCAATATGCCTCCTCAAAATATTACTAAAATTGTAATTTCTGTTGTTTTTATTTTTTGGGTATTAATTATCTTTAATTTTATAACTTATTATCGAGCTGAAATTCATTATCAAAAATCGGTAAGTAATTATAATGATCAAGGAGCGATTATTGAATCAATTGCCGAAATGGAAAAAGCGGCTAATCTTTGGAAATCAAGTGATTATAATGTTGGACTTTCTCAATTATATTTAATAAAAGCTAGTGAAGAGTTTGAACAGAAGTGGACAACTAAAGAAAAAAAAGAAGAACAGAAACAATCCATTAAAGATGATGCCTCAAAAGCTGAAGCATCAGCAAAGATAGCTTGCAGTTCTGAAAAGAATAACTTTCAAAGTTGGCAGAATTTAGGTTTGGTTTATGAAAATACTAATTTTCTTGTGGAGGATAAGACAGAGGAAGCAATTACTGCCTACGAGAAAGCTAAAGCCTTAGCTCCTCAGAATTATGATATCTATGTTGCTATTGCTAGATTATTAGAGGAAGATAAAAAATATGATGAAGCTTTGGTTGAATATAAAAAAGCTTTTGATTTAAATCCATTTGATGAAACAGTAATTGAGAAGATAAATGAATTACAATAATTTGTGGTATAATTAATTTATGGATATTTTCGACAAATTAAAAAATAATTTTCCAAGATTAGAAAAAGATATTTCTTTGAAGAATTATTCTACTTTTAGAATTGGTGGTCCAGCTAAATATTTTTTAAGAACTTCTGATAGAAAAGAATTAAAAAAGATAATTGAGAGAGCGAATAAAGAAAAAATCCCATTTTTAGTTGTTGGAGGAGGAAGTAATATTCTTTTTTCTGATAATGGATTCGATGGTTTAGTTATTGTTTATAGAATTGAAAATTTATCAAAAGAAAACTTTAATGTTGAAAAGAAAGAAGATGGAGAAAGTATAATTGTTAAAGCTGATGCTTCTATTCCTTTATTTCTTTTAATTTCTGAATTAAAAAATTTATCAGGACTTGAGTGGGGAGTGGGAATACCAGGAACATTAGGCGGAGCAATTAATGGTAATGCCGGAGCTTTTAATGAATCTATCTCTGATTCAATTCTAAGTGTAGATGTTTTAGATATTTCTTCTGATGGAGTGATAGAGAGGAGATTCAAGAAGAAGGAATGTCTTTTTGTATATAGAACAAGCGTTTTTAAGGAAAATAATAACTTATTGATTGTTTCAGCTGAGCTTAAACTATTAAAGGATAAAGAGGAGGAAGTTAAGAAAAGAATAAATGATAATTTAGAAAAGAGAAAAGCTAAACAACCGAAAGGATTTTCTGCTGGTTCTATTTTTAAAAATTATTTTGGAAAATTAGATCAATCTGTGATTAAAAAATATCCTCAATTAAAAACTTTTAATGAAAAAGAAATTATTCCTGCTGGATTATTGATAGAATTATGTGACTTGAAAGGAAAACAAATTGGAGATGCAAAAATTTCTGATGATCATGCAAATTTTATTATCAATTTAAAAAATGCAACATCATCTGATGTGATGAGTTTGATAAATTTAATAAAAAAATCAGTGAAAGAAAAATTTTTAGTCGAACTAAATGAAGAAATTAAATTTTTTTAGTGTTTTACTATTGACAAAT
>Ga0172381_10000977_pt1 | contig 35449 bp, 39 predicted proteins | sample Leawel6488metaG_FD_119754 | JGI IMG/M metagenome (GOLD analysis project Ga0172381, IMG submission 119754) | Leachate microbial communities from a municipal landfill in Southern Ontario, Canada - Leachate well 64-88 metaG | ecosystem: Engineered > Solid waste > Landfill > Unclassified | place... | reverse complement strand
CCGAAGAAAAAATGGATAGCTTTCAAAAAATTAATGGACTCTCGGGCAGTGGAGGCTACAATCATCGGAGAATTTAACAATAGTGGCCGTTGCCAAGTGAAATATGGCAAAAAAACTATTATGGATCTTGAAATGAATTTTCTCCATAACGGCCTACCACAAAAACCCCTCGTAACAAAAAAAATTAAGATTATACATCAGGAACCGCCAGAGAAGAAAAGAAATCTCAACGAGCAAACACTTAAGATGATAAAACGGCTGAACTTATGCGGCTATGATTTTATCGCCAAGCAGTACGATCACGAAGTGCAGGGCGGATCAGTATTAAAACCGCTACAAGGAAGAGGCAGGGTGAATGCCGAAGCGGCAGTAATTAGACCGCGTCTTAATTCCCCGCTTGGTGTAATTCTATCTTATGGACTCAACCCAAATTATTCAGATATTGATTGCTACCACATGGCTGCCTGCTCGATAGACACGAGTATTCGGGCTGCAGTAGCGGCCGGAGCTAATCTAGACAAGTTGGCAATCTTGGATAATTTTTGCTGGTGCAGCTCTGATGAGCCCGAAAGGCTTTATCAAATCAAGCAAGCGGCCAAAGCCTGCTATGACATTTCTACCGATTATCAAACTCCCTTCATTTCCGGGAAAGACAGCATGTTTAACGATTTCAAGGGTTTTGACAGCAAGGGGAAGCCAATCAAAATATCAATTCCCCCAACCCTGCTTGTTTCATCCATCGGCGTAGTCGATAATATTTTGAAAACGGTTTCAATCGATTTTAAATTCGAGGGAGATCTAATTTATATACTTGGTGAAACAAAAGATGAGCTTGGGGGATCGGAATATTATCACATGATCAGCGAACAAGAAAAAAATGATTATGTCGGCAATAAAGTGCCGAAAGTTGATACAGCAAAGAACAAAAAGCTTTATCGCGACATATACAAATCAATCCAAAAAGATTTGGTTGCGGCATCGATAAGTGTCGGTCGCGGCGGCTTGATCTCAGCCTTAGCGAAAATGACGATTGCCGGCAGTCTTGGCGCAGAAATAAAACTCAAGAAGTCCTCTCTTTCTGACGAACAAATTTTATTTTCCGAAAGTCAGGGGCGAATAATTGTCGAAGTAAATCCAAAAAACAAGAAGGTTTTTGAGCGGGCGATGAAAGGAAACAAAATAGCTCTCCTTGGACGAGTAGTCAAAGATCAAAATTTTATTTGCCGTAACTTCGAAAACAAAAAAATTATTAACATGAAGATAGATTTATTACAATCAGCATATAGGCATAATTTTAGAGATTATTAATATGAACAAAGTAAAAATTTTAATTTTTTCTGGATACGGGTTAAATTGCGAAGAAGAAACAAAATTTGCTTTTGAGCTGGCTGGCGGAGAGGCCGATATAGTCCACATCAACGATCTCGTAGAAGACAAAAGCCGACTTTCAAAATATCAAATTATAGTTTTTCCGGGTGGATTTTCATACGGAGATGACACCGGCAGTGGAAAGGCTTACGCCAACAAAGCAAAAAATCATTTGTCGATTGAGTTAAAAAAATTTGTTGAAAAAGAAAATCTAGTACTCGGAATTTGCAACGGATTTCAGATATTAACTAATTTGGGACTTTTGCCCGGAGCTTTGACCTTTAATGATTCGGCACGCTACACCGATCGCTGGGTTGATATCAAGTTCGAAGGCGTGAGCCCTTGGACCGAAGATATTGACCAGATGATGATTCCTATTGCCCACGGCGAAGGTAAATATTTTACTGAAGACCAAACACTCAAAAAGTTGAATAAGGAAAAAAGAATTGCTTATCGGTATTACAAAGGCGAAGCCTGCAGTTATCAGAATTTACCTGCTAATCCAAACGGAGCAATAGAAGATATTGCGGCAGTTTTAGCCTATGATGGACGGGTCATGGGAACAATGCCGCATCCGGAGAGGGCAATGTTTTTTCACCAACTTCCCAATTGGCCGCTCATAAAAGAGAAACTGATGCGCGAAGGAAAGCCAATTCCTCAGTATGGGCCTGGACTTAAAATTTTTCAAAACGCTATAAAATTTTTTGACTAAAATGACAAAAACGAATTGGTATGTGATTACTGGTGGTCCGTGCTCCGGCAAAACGACTGCCTTGAAACTACTAAGGGAGAAAGGTTACAAAACTCAGGATGAAGCAGCAAGAATTTATTTTGACAAACAATTATCACTTGGCAAAACGATCGAAGAAATTAGACAAGACGAAGGTCAAGTTCAGAAAGAGCTGTTTTATCTTAAAGAAAAGATCGAGAACGGCCTGCCAAAAAATGAATTGATTTTCTTGGACAGGGCAATTCCTGACTCCATCGCCTATTATGAAGTGGCGGGGCTATCACCTCGCGACAAAAGACTTTTAGAGTCTGTCAAAAAAACTCATTACAAAAAAATTTTTCTTTTTGAACTTGTAGGAAACGAACAAGACAATGTCCGAACCGACAATAAAATTGCCAAAAAAATTGAGAGTTTGCTCGAAAAATATTATCACCAAGCGGGATTTGAGGTTGTGCGAGTACCGGATATGGGCAAGCCAGAAAAAAGAGTTGAGTTCATATTAAAAAATTTATAAAGCAGAGGTTGAAGTGAAAAAACCGTTGGTAACGATCATCATGGGATCGGACTCTGATTTGCCAGTAATGCAAGAAACTGCAAAATTGCTCGAAGAATATAATGTTTCATTTGAAATAAATATCATCTCCGCCCACCGTTGCCCAAAAAGAATGCATGAATATACTTCGTCTTTAAAGCGTCGCGGGATTAAAGTAATTGTCGCCGCCGCTGGCGGCGCCGCCCATCTAGCTGGTGTTTCGTCCTCGCTGACAACACTACCGATCATTGGCGTGCCGATGAAAAGCAAAAATTTGGACGGGCTTGACTCGCTTTTATCAACCGTTCAAATGCCTCCGGGAGTGCCGGTGGCAACGGTTGGAATTAACGCTGCCAAAAACGCGGGGATTCTGGCAGTTCAAATTCTTGCCATAAGCGACGAGGTTTTGCAAAAAAAGTTAGAGGCGCAAAAACGAACGATGGAAAAAAAGGTAAACGATAAGTCGGAAAAATTAAACAAAATAGGGATTAGCGAATATCTAAATTCAATGTAAAAAATCATGGCAAAGAAAAGTTTATATGCTAAAGCGGGAGTAGATTATACAAAAATGGAGCCATTTAAGCAGGCAATGATTTCGCTTGGCAAAAAAACTTTGACTTTCCCAAACCGCCGCAATGTTTACATAAATAAAGACGTTGTTCATTCCCACGGCGCAGTTTTTGAATATCGCGGTAAGGAAAAAATTCTTCTGTGTCAAACACAGGAAGGACTCGGAACGAAAAATTGGATTGCCGAATGGATGTATCAAAAAACCGGCCAAAGTTTTTATGAAAATATTGGGATCGACACTGCGCTAATGTGCGTAAATGATCTAATTGCTCAGGGCGCAATGCCAGTGGTTTTTACCGATCATATCGATGCCGGAGATAGCAGTTGGTATTCGGATAAAAAAAGGGCGCAGGATCTGGCGCGCGGATTTTATAAAATTTGCAAAGAGGTTGGGATGGCACTTCCGGCCGGCGAATCGGCAACGGTTAAATATCTAGTTAAACCAACTCCACCGGTGAAAATTGCACCGACTTTAAGCGGCTCGGTCGCCGGCATAATTGCCCCAAGAAGCAATTTAATCACCGGCAAAAAGTTGCAAGTCAAAGACCGGATTATTGCTATCGCCTCCTCCGGCTTGCATGCAAACGGTGTTTCGCTGGTCATCAAAAAAGGGCTAGAGTTGCCAAAACAATTTTTAACTAAATTGCCAAATGGAAAAACTTTTGGCGAAGAAGCCTTAATCCCCACTGGCTCTTATGTGAGACTTATTGAGTCGTTGTTAAAGGCAAAAGTCGATATCCATGCCGTGCTTCCCGGCACTGGTGATGGTGTTGGAAAAATCGCTTTCGATAAAAGACCTTTTACATACCGAATTCACAGTTGGCTCAAAGTACCACCGCTTTTTCTCTTTATGCAAAGTCAGGGGATTTCCCTCAAAGATTGTCTGAAAACCTTCAATTGGGGAGCGGGATATTACATCTATCTGCCAGAAAAAGAAGTTGAAAAAACTTTAAGAATTGCCAAAGAAAATCATTACGTCGCTAAAGAAGTCGGCATTGTAGAAGAAGGCGAAAGAAAAGTAATTTTCGAGCCCGAAGGAATCGAGCTTTTACCTCCGGGAGAATAATAATATAGGAGGTACATGAATAAAGCGAAGATCAAAGAAAATCTCAAGTACATTCTTAGGGAAACTAACTTGTCGGAGCTCGGAAAGAAAAAAACCGGCAAAGTTAGAGACGTTTATACTAAAGGCGATCAATTAATATTAATTTCGACCGACCGTCACTCATCCTTCGACCGAATTATCGCTCACATCCCGTTTAAAGGCCAGGTTTTGACTCAAGCAACTTTGTTTTGGTTCGAAAAAACCAAGGATATAATCCAAAATCACGTCTTGGAAAATCCCGACCCAAATGTTGTTATTGCAAAAAAATGCAAAGTCTTGCCGGTTGAAATTGTTCCGCGGGCTTATATCACTGGAGTAACTGGCACTTCACTTTGGACGCATTACCAAAACGGCCAGCGCGACTTTGGAAGTTTTCGCCTTCCAAATGGAATTAAAAAAAATCAAAAGCTTCCCAAGCCGGTTCTTACGTTTACGACAAAATCAGACGAGCATGATGAATACATCACTCCCAAAGAAATCGTCGCTAAAGGCTTAATTGACAAAAAATTATTTAAGCAGATCGAAGAAACTGCCCTCAAACTTTTTGCCCGAGGTCAAAGAATTGCCAAAAAACAAGGTTTGATTTTAGTTGACACCAAATATGAATTTGGCCTTGATGAAAATAGTAAATTGATTCTCGTTGATGAAATTCACACACCGGACTCATCACGCTTCTGGTTTTATAAATCATATCCCGAAAGATTTAAGAAGGGTTTGGAGCCAGAATATTTCGACAAAGAATTCTTGCGACTCTGGTTTAGAGAAAATTGCGACCCATACAAAGATAAGATTCTGCCCAAAGCTCCTACTGATTTAATTATCGAAATGTCTGCTCGCTACATTAAAATCTACGAACAAATCACCGGCAAGAAATTTAAAATCGATACCAAGCAAAACATCAAACAAAGAATTAAGAAAAATCTCAAAAAATATGTTTGAGTCTGATGCAATTAGTCCAATCGATGGAAGATACCGATCAAAGCTCGCAGAACTAGCGAACTATTTTTCCGAAGGCGCATTAAATAAATACCGCATTATTGTTGAGGGAGAATACTTGATTACTTTAGCAAAACATCCCAAAATTTCTCTGCGCAAATTTACTAAAGTTGAAACTGATTTAATCCGATCGCTTTATGAGCCCGATCAAAAATCAATCGAAAAAATTAAAGAAATTGAAAAAACAACAAATCACGACGTCAAGGCAATCGAATATTATTTGAAAGAAAGACTCGGTAATACTTCTCTCAAAAAAGAGCTCGAATGGATTCATTTTGCTCTAACCAGCGAAGACACTAACAATCTCGCATACGGCTTAATGATTAGCGAAGCAATCAAAGATGTAATGGTTCCAGCACTAGGCAAACTTACTGCAACAATTAACGCCCTTGCCAAAAAAAATAAAGATGCGGTCATGCTGGCGAGAACTCATGGCCAAAGCGCCTCGCCGACAACGATGGGCAAAGAACTGAAAATTTTCTGCGTGCGGCTTGAAAAACAAATTGATGAGTTAAAGAAATATAAAATTTTTGTTAAATTAAACGGCGCTACAGGAAATTATAATGCTCATTTAGTCGCCTTTCAAAATGTAAACTGGCCAAAATTCAGCAAAGATTTTATTGCTGAGTTAGCAAAACTGCGAGGCGTAAAATTAAGCGTCAATCTCATTACCGCACAAATTGAGCCGCACGATACTTATGCCGAAATTTTTGACAATCTTCGAAGAATCAATACGATCTCAATTGATTTCGACCAAGATATCTGGCGCTATATTTCCGATGGCTGGATTAAACAAAAACCGGTTGCCGGTGAGGTCGGCTCGTCAACAATGCCGCACAAAATCAATCCGATTGATTTTGAAAATAGTGAAGGGAATTTGGGAATTGCTAATGCCCTTTGCACTTACCTTTCGACCAAGCTGCCGATTTCAAGACTGCAAAGAGATTTATCCGACTCAACCGTCGAGCGAAATTTTGGCGTCGTTTTTGCCCACTCTCTTCTCGCCTACAAATCAACAATGAAGGGACTTGGTAAAATCGAGGTAAACAAAGTAAAACTTTTGGCCGATCTCCAAAGTCATCCGGAAATTTTAGCCGAAGCCTTGCAGGTAATTTTTAGAAAAGAAGGCCTCGCCTCCCCCTACGAAAAAATGAAAGAATTAACCCGCGGCAAAGAAGTTGGCAAAGATCAAATTGACGAATTTATCGATAGTTTAGAAATTAGCGACGATCTCAAAAAAAATTTGAAAAAGATCACACCCGAAACCTATATCGGCCTAGCGAAAAAGCTATAACCTAGACCGCGAAGCTGATGATTAAGTACATCGCCACGATTCCCAAGATCGTCATTATCGTTGTCCAAATTGTCGGATGCGCGTGGTGGCTTTCGGGAATAAGTTCGCTCGCACCAATATATAAGAAGAACCCGGTAAATACCGCCAAAATCATCCCAAGCGCCGGCTCTGAAATTGTAAAAAACAAAGTGGCTAAAATTCCAACCGCCGGCGCCAGAGCGTCGGCAATGAGCCATCTTCGCGCAACTTGATTGTCGCCTTTATTTTTAAAAACAATATTGACCGTGTTTATGCCGTCGGAAAAATCGTGAGCTAAAACCGCCGCCGTTACCGTCCAGCCGACCAAAGCCGAAACCTTAAACGACAGTCCTATGGCGACGCCATCGAGCATACTGTGCAAAATTAACGTTGTCGCGCTAACCCAGCTTCGATGCTCCGGTTTTTCGCAACAATTTTTCTCGTGCATATGTATCGAAAAAGCCCGATCCAATATTAACAAAATTCCAAAACCTATCGCCATCAGAAGAGCAATTGTCTTAACATCATAAACCTGGCTTGCCAGCTCGATCGATTCAGGAATCAAATCAAAAAATGCCACACCGATAACCGCGCCGGCGGAAAAACCCAAGATCAGATGGAGTTTATCGCGAAATCGAATCGCAAATAAGCCTCCAAGTAAGGTACTCATAACCGCCAAAATTGCGACAAAATAAACCATACAATTAACTTAAAAACTCAAATCGCAAAGCGCAAAACTGTGGAGTCGCAGTAGCGACAATTATTTTTTTCATTACAACCGCAAACAAACTTAGCAAACACTAAGACAAAAATCCAGCCCTTTATTCGCTTTGAACTGAAATCTCTTCTTTAACTTTTTTTTTGCAGCCGCATTCGCAATCGTCCGGGCACTCGCAACAATGGATGCAAACTTCCTTGTCGCATGTGCACTCTGACTTATCGTCTAGCGGCATACCGCACACACACTTCTTCTGCTCTTCTTCAGCCATCTTCCCTCCTAATTTATTTCTTTTGTAAAAGTCGGACCATCAGGAATTCGACATTGCTCGGGATATGTTTCCATCACTGGGTATTTTTTAGCGCAAGAATCAAAGTCGGCAATTGCCGGATTGCCATGCTTGACCCAATTGCCACTGTCATCTTTGATCCAAGTGTCCTCATCGCCACGAACAAATACCAAAACCGCTCCGAAAATAATTATAACTCCCGCTAAAATTATTATCCATTTATATTTTGACCAAAATTTCATGCAAACTCCTAACGATTATAAGAGGATACTGCAATTTTCTAGTAATTTCCAGTCACTTGATATCTTCAGGACTTAAAATCATCTTGAGGTCTGCTCCGGTTTCCGGAAGGGCGGCGGACTCTAAGGCAGTTTCTGTCGCGGTCGCTTCAGAGCTTACCGTGACTGTAGGAGTCGGCGTGGCAGTTGCATCGTTTGCGGGATCGTTTACTAAAATTCTCACCTGAGTTGTTCCAAAAGCATCAGCATAAGCTCGAGGCAAGAGATGATCAAGCAAGGCAACCGGGTTTGAGCTGGTAACAACTACAGTTACTAAAATAACTGTTTGGTCGGGTGTGGTAGCGGCAATTTGTGAGGTAATACCCCCGGATTGAAAATCTACATCTTCAGTCGAACCATTAGCAACTGCATTTAGCCCGAACTCGGCAACACCGGTATCAGCGTTATATCCTCCGCCGATCATCGAATAGCCATTAACCGTATCGCCATCCAAGTCGCCGCTTCCCCCGCCATCGCCAGTAAACATAGTGGAGTTTGTTAAATACTGCTGATTGGTAAAGGTACCGGTAAAAGCAGTATTTGCACCCGGGAGTATGCCTTCGTTCCAGGTTTTAAGGCGCAAATAGATAGTATCTCCGGGTGCAACCGTCAGGGTTGCTCCGCCGGAATTATCCTCCGCTAAGAAGTTGACCCAAGTGGCATTATCAAAAGAAACTTCCAGTCGGGTTTTCAAATTATAACCTCCGCCCTCGCCAAAACCAGCATGAGTAAAATACACAGGAACGGCCAGAGCCAGAAACAACGCCCCGAGAACAATTAGAACCTTTTTCATTGCCCGCCTTCCATTTATTTCACTTAAATTCTACCACTGACAAAATACGATTGCCAACTCAAAAGCGCTACTTAACCTCCGCCACGATTACGACATAATTATGACCGTATTTTTTGGCACATTTGGGGCAGGTAGTGTATGACATATACCATTTGTCAATTTTATAGCCTTCCTTTTTTGCATAAGCCTCAAAATCCTTGCACCAAATGCCCGTGTCTTTGAACGACCCGTCAAAAACTTTAGAGAGAAATCTGCCACTCAGGGTAACGTTTTTTTCACCGGGAATTTCTTTTGAAGTGGCGACATAAACGTCCATATTCCACTTTGAAGTATGATCGCAGAGCATCAATTGGGCGTCGGGAGCGGCACCGGCTTGTTTAATTTTCTCCGCCAAAGGCGCGACAACTTTGCCAAAACCAATCGGCATGTAGAAAAAAGTTCGCACTCGGTTCTTAATGAATTTTTTATCTTTCCAATTTAGCACCTTTTTATCCCACGGCTCGGGGTTGAACCTATCACAACATTCGTCTCGAACGGCGTCGAGAGACTTTTCTTCAGTAGTCATTTCCCCCCCTTTTTTTTTTATTATTTTTAAAAAAACCGTTTAAAATGAATAATAAACCAATAATTATTAACGGTAGGGCGATGATGTATGCTTCAAAACGGCTGAAAACGATTAGTAATATCCCGATTATTAAATAAATTACCCCGCCAACCTTTTCTCGCTTCCAAGCAAATATCGTTAATGCAATCAAAATAAAAGTTGGAATAAGATGAATTAAAAATGCCAAAAGCCACCGTGGCTGAGAAAATGCGTCGAGCGCAAAAATGCTGATGAAAATAGTCAGAAGCACTGATAGAATTCTCGGAAGATAATAAAAACTCTTACTCACTTTTTCTCTTTTTGATAATATTTTTTATTATGGACACAGAAAACCTTGCCGTTGTTTATGTATTTCTTTGCTTGTTTAGCTAAAAATTTATCAATTCCATTATCTCGAATATCAATCAAGTTTTCAATTTCACTCATGCCGTAACATCTCTGATAACGTTCGTCAAGCCGTTTGATGCTGTCACAAGGAAATTCGTCACAATCGCAAAAATCACCTTTGCGTTTTTTGCACATCCGACGTCCACATTTAATTGGACGATTATTTACTTTTCGGCCAGAAAAACAACCCGGACATTTATTTTCTGCCCGCAAGTAGTGAAGACAAACCCCGCAATTCATCCCGCAAGGGGCTATCAATTTTTTGTCGAATTTTTCCATTTATTATGATTATGAATTAGCAAAACCAGCAAAATAACATTATAAACTGCGGCGGCGATGTCGACAAAACCAATATCATCAAAAATTATCCCGATGATGTTGATGGCAAGAAGCGCAATTATCAGTGGATAAAGCCATTTGATATTTTTCCAAACTCCCCATGCGGCGACAAAGTAACAAATCGCATCAGTAAAAAGAAGTGAGAAAAAAATCACCCGCAAAACCAGTGGAATGTCCGGCCCAAAAAATGTGTAATTCACCGCCACCGCCAAAACGCCCAGCCCAACAAGAACAAACGAAACCGTTAGGATTTTTTCAATAAGATTTTGAGGTGATTTTTGCATATTAGCCCTTTTTGTTCAGATCGAACTGCGCATAAAATTTATACATAAAAATTAACGCGACTTCTGACCTCGTAAATTAACCATAGTCCGACCAAAACAAAAACCAAATTCGACCAGGCATTGGCCGGCTGTTGGATAAAGACTCCGGAATTTACTTCGCAAAACGATCCAAGTGGTATTGCCATTTTTACTTTATTTATTAACTTCCCCAATTAACTTTAACACCGTTTTTGTCGGTAGGCCGATGACGGTTTCTTTGTCACCTTCGAATTTTTCGATTAATTTTCCGCCAAGTCCCTGGATGGCGTAAGCGCCACCTTTGTCGAGTGGTTCGCCGGAGGCGATATATTCATCTATTTCGCGATCAGAAAAATCTCTCATTGTTACATTGGCAATTTCAACCGCGGAAGCCGTTTTGCCGTTTTTTGTATTAATCACCACCACGCCAACAACCACTTGGTGAGTTTTGCCGCGCAAGAGCCTTAACATTCTCCTCGCATCTTTTTCATCTTCGGGTTTTCCAAGTTGATGATTCTTGTAAGAAACGGTTAAGTCAGAGCCGATAATAATTGAATTGGAGTGGCGCTTGGCAACTTCCTCCGCTTTTTTTATCGCCAAAATCTCGACTAATTTTGTAACTGACTTATCCTGAAATGTGCGTTCATCAACATCCGCCGGATCAATTTCATACTTTAACCCGGTTCTATCCATCATCTGTTTTCGCCTCGGTGATCCCGAGGCAAGAATTAATTTCACCTTTTCCTCTTTGCCGCCTTAAATAATTTATCCTTACTCTCCGGCGAGGTAAGATAATTTTTGCGTTTTGAAGCCTTGCGGCCGCTTTCGGATTCGAGTTCGCGCCTGGCATTGCCGGCAACCGAGCCACCGGCAACGGCTGCTTTTTTATTTTGAGAAAATCCTTGGGAATTTTTAGTTTTGGCAATTTCTGTCGTGGAGGCTTCGCCGAGCATTGAAAAAATTAATTCCAAATCGTCCATATGATCGCGCAAATTTTGCCGATTTAAACCTTTGAATTTTTTGTACTGCGATGGCGTCATGCCAAATGCGGCCTTTGATATTTCCGCCGTCAAAATCGCGTAATTGCGCTGTTCGATTACACCTCTATTTTTCCATTCATCGGTTAGGGTTTCGCGAATTTCGATTCCGCGCATTCGTTTTTCAATCCACGAACTTGAATATCCTTTGGCCTTGTAAAGTGCTCGGGTGCGTTTCGTCGCGAGTTCCGGATCATCGATTTCCTGAACTCTTTCATAACCGACTCGCGCCAGCCAACGCTTAAACGGCTCGGCCTTGGGTGATGGAATCGATTGGATGATGCGAAAAATTCCTTCGGTATTGGCACAGTCGGTCGCATATTTTTTCCCATCCGATGATAACAGCTTGAGTTGTCTACAAAATGTAGACAACTCAATACCTTCAGTACTTTTGACCCTTGTTTTCATTGCATTCCAATAAACACGAGGTTTATTGCTATCCGTCAATGCCCCAACAATATCAACAACCGAAAACCACCACTCGTTTTTGTAAACGATTTTTCTAATTTCTTTCTGTTTAAATATCGCAATATGAGTTTCCATCATTTTCTTTATTATACCGAACATAACCCAAACATTGCAACAACAATTACTTCTTTCCCGTCGTAATTTTCTTCATCGTTTCCCGATAAGCGTTTTTTGGCAGGGAGTCTTTGTTTTCCTGTAAATATTGAAGCACTTCTTGGCCGTTTTTTACAGCCAGCGAGCGCAGAAGCCAAGAAACCGCTTTGGTAATGAGAACTTCTTTTTCGCCTTTTAATTTTTCGATCGTTTCAAAAGCCAACTGGCGTAATTGCGGATCGTTTGATCCTCGCGACGGTTTGCACTGCAAGACCAAGCTTGCGCGGCGGAGCTGAATGTTTTTGTTGCGCGAGAATTTAGCGATATTTTTCTGCCACTCGTTCCAGCGCGCAAGCACCTCTTTTTCGCTGAAAAGCGATTGGCAAATACTGTCGCACTCGGCCCAGCCGGCCGTCGGCTCGAGCCATTTTTCAAGATCACTAAATCCGATGCTTTCTCTCGCTTTAGTCGAGATAACCAAAAGTTTCCCGCCAAAATTAACGAATTCAAAAGTGTCGGAGAGAAAAAGTTCATCAAACAACTCGACGATCTCCTTCGGTGACATTTCCTTTATTTCCCCCGCCGTCTGTCGCAAAATCTTGTCGCGCTCGCTCGCTTTGACACAAAGAAATTTTCTTTTTGTCCCTAAATATTTCTGAACCCACCCCCGCTCCTTCTGAGGGCAAGGTTTGGCCGCCTTTTGAAGCGAAATTTTAATTTTTGCAATAACTTTTTCCATACCTTTAATCTAACAAAAACAGTTTTATTTTGAAAATATTAATTAGCTTTACACAGAATGCGGATTTGTACCACGGTACCTTCGACTTTCCCCCTCCCATGATTTCACCGGGGAGCTCGCAAGATACAAAAACGCTCTTTTTTCTCCGAGCCTTCGGTCGTAGATAAGATACAAAACACTACCAAGCGCTTGCCTTAAATATGCTTTGTACTCTTCGCCGAATACCTCCCGTATCACTCGATCAGCTAATGCAGCATCTTTGGGGTAAGAATTCAAAGAATTTCGCAAGCGTTCTAGATAGTCTTTAAAATAATTATAAGATTCAATTTCGGTCATGCTGTGGACAATATCCTCTGTCAGTCCACCTCCAGCTATTTTCGCAATTAATTCATCTTTAATTCGGCGATCATACAAAAAAATAAGGCCCCAAAGATTGCGGCGTAGAAGGCCTGTTTTGCCTTTCGTCTCCTCTGTTTTATCTAGTATTTCTCCGCCGCCCGATCCACCCGTGATTGCTTTTGCCAAACTTTCCGCCCCGATAACCGTACTTGGTTTTGGCGTAACATCCTCAAGCGCCCCCAGAACAATGCTATTTAATGCATGCATTCTCTCGTGTTGTTTGGTGCCACTTTGATAAGAATGTTTTTTGAATTCAATCGTGACGACTCCTCTAGAGCGAACATTGTGTCGCGTCTCGTTATTACCACCATAGAAACGTCCGTCAATCATCGTAGTTGATCCGTCCGCTGTTTCACGGATCGAATTCGGAATTCTAGAGAAATCTCTTTGGTCATAAAACTCAAAATGGATATTTAGTGCACCAACACCAACTGCGAATTTGCCCTGGGGGTAAAACCCGAAAAAATGTCTAAACATATCTTTCGAATCCGGAAATGCCTTGACAACCCGAGCGATTTCATCTCGTCTTTCAGCATAAAGGCCAACTGCTTTTTGCAATGCGTCAATTTGAGCCGGAGAGGCATGGTTTTGAGCAGAAAAATCATCAATTCTTCGATATAAAGTACTTAGCTTAACTCCCGAGTCTCTCTCAACCATACCAATTAAAGACAGTGCAAAATCAGCAACGACTTCTCGTTGCATACTTCTCTCGCCAAGAAAAATTTCATAACGACCTCTTTTTTCGTCGTGGGTTTCGCCCGCGGTAACTTTTTCGATTTCTTCTTCCGGTATAAATGAGGATTCTTTATTCATGTTTTATTTATATCAAAAAAACATTTACTTCAAAAATATTTCTATGAACAAAGATGGCTACATCTAATTAATTTGAAGAGCTTTTTATAATTTCGGCATATTTTTCAGCGCTTGGGTATGTCCCGCCTTCAGATTTCTTCGACATATCGGTGCGGGTGTCGTCCAATTCATAACGGGTGAAAAATATTTTTGCGGCTCCGGCAGCGAGAGCTCCGGCAGTGCTGGTTTTGGTGGTCTGATAATTCTCATCGCCAGACTTGCCATACATCGCCTCCGCCTCCGTAACCCAGATCGGTTTGCCACTAACGCCAGCGCTATCTAACATACTTTTGTACGGGGCAACGTTGAAGTCGTGGGTTTTCTGGTCGTTTGAAATGCAGTGAATATTGCCGATATCAAAAGCGGAAATGGTTTCTTTGTTGGTAAAGACGCTTTTGTAGAATCCAAGTTGATTTGGGTCGGCGCCGGCCGCTCCGGCAATTAATATTTTGGCATCCGGATCAGCCGATCTTATCGGTACGCTTGTTTTGATCAATAAGTCGGCATATTCAGTGGGACCCTGCTTGTAGAAGGTCAGGCTTTTTGTCGCTCCTGCTGGCTGAGTATTTTGATATTGCAAATCCGGCTCATTCATGACTTCCCAATACTTAATCGGTATGGTTAGCCCGGGCATATCATTTATTCCATCGCCATCATAGCGCTCGACAATTTTCTCAACAAACTCTTGATAAGCTTTCCAGTCTCCTGGGTTACAACGATACTCTGGCAAATATGACCCGCGGCCTTTTTCGTCATTTTTGGCCAAAAATTCGTCATTGCTTGCGACTTTGCAGTCTGCCGCGTTTGCTAGATCTTTCTGATCCCAATCGGCAAACGGCCAAATAGTTACCAATATTCCAAGGTTATTTTTTTCATAAGACTTAACTTCTTTATCAGCAGCCGTAAAATCAATCTCCGCATTTGCAGATTTTTGCATCATATCCCAAACAAATGCACCTGGATGAGGACGAACCCAAGCTCCCCCGCTTTCGACAATTATACTTCCATCATCATCTGCGCCGCCGCCGAGCCAGCCAAATTTATTATCTAAAATTTTTTGCGAAATTGTAATTTTCTCTCCAGACGAAGTTGTTTTGGAAGACGTGGCAGTTGAATTTTTTTCTTTATACATTTGGTAAGCGAAATAACCGGCAACTCCCACAACTATAAGTAAAATTAGAATCCAAACCCAAGCCTTGCTACCGCCAGAGCCCGATCGATCGCGCTCTTCCCATATTTGATTAACCACACTGCCCCCTTAAGAAATATTAATGACCGCCAAAATAACCAATCTGTCCTCATTATACAACATTTTAACTTCATAATTCTTTACTCTGAGGCCTAATTTTGCTAATATCATTTTGTGTTCCGGGGTAGCTTCATCAAGAAAAGAGCCTGAACATTTAATTATATTCCGGGGTAGCTTCCGGCTCCGCAGGAGCCGAGACCTCGGCTCAGTGAAGTCGGATAAGTCATTTGACAATTAGACAAAATATTCCTCGGTAGCTCAATGGCAGAGCGGGTGCCTGTGAAACTTTTTTCTTGTTTGGCCTTTGTTTGGTACAATACAAGAATGGCTGAATCAAGAAAATATGCCGATCGAGCCCAGTCGAACATCGCAGCTGTCACAAAAAGAAGAAAAAAAGTACGTGAAATGGCTGTTGATCGGTTGGGTGGTAGGTGCCAAATCTGTGGCTATAGTAAATGCACAAATGCTTTGGATTTCCATCATAAAGACGAGAAAAACAAAGTGTTTGGCATAAGCGATAAAGGTTACACTAGGTCGTGGGAAGCGATTTCCAAAGAAGTTGACAAGTGTCATCTGCTATGCGCGAACTGTCACAGAGAAGTACATGCTGGCATTACGCAGCTTGCTAGCGAAAGCTAGTTCGAAAACAAGGTGAATTGCTGGAAACCCTAACGAGAATCGATTAATCGAAGGGCAATCAGCAGCCAAGCCCAGAAATGGGAAGGTTCAGAGACTAAGCGCCTTGCGCCGAAACGTTAAGTCGTCGGTGATGATATAGTCCACGCCACTAGAAATAGTGGATTAAGTGTAAGCACTAGGTTGCAGGTTCGAGTCCTGCCCGAGGAGCCAACTAAAATAGACCTGTTAATTACAGGTCATTTTTGGTAAATTGACATTATGAAAAGAATAATTGCAAAACACGAGTCAGAAGTTCCTTCGATGAAAACTATTGGAATAGTTGGCGGAATGGGTCAATGGGCAACTCTAGATATTCTTAACAGAATTTTTAGAGCTTCGGTTGATTATCCTGTGCCGCAATACGGTAATCGAGGATATCCAAAAATGTATGTTGCGTTTGTTAACAGAGCTCCAATGATTCTTAATCTGGATGGCTCATATCCCGATAAACTAGAGCCATCTGAAACTCTTCTAGAAACTGCTGAATTGGTAGGAAAAAACTCAGATTTTGTAATTATTGCCTCGAATACTGCTCATATTTTTATAAAGCAAATCGCCGAAAAGGCCGAAAAAGAGATTGTTAGCTTGGTGGATTTATCGGTCTCGGAGGCAGTTAAGAGAAAATGTAAAAAAGTCGGCGTTCTAGCTATTGGAATCACACTAAGAGAAAAGTTATTTCAAAATGCACTAAAAGAACACGGAATTGAACCTGTAATACTGCCCGAAGAACTTGAAAATAAGCTAGACAAACGAGCAATTTATCCCTTGCAGGAAGGAGAAGAATTACAAAACATTCCCAAGATTGCTTTGGAATCTATAGAATATTTGCGAACACAGAATGTCGACAGCATTATATTGGGTTGCACGGAACTCCCAATTTTACTCGATGATGAAGCAGATGAAACCGATATTATAAATCCGTCCCAACTTGTAGCAGAAACTGCGATAAAGAAAGCTCTTTGAATAAATCCATAATCACATTATAGTAATCTCGTGTTCGGTATATGTCTGTCACGGGGGCAATTAAAATCGACCTATTAACCAAGAGCTATTTTTGTTAAATTGAACTTATGAGCAAAAAAAGATTGAAGGTGTCCGCCAAGCGTTCGCGAGGCAGATGTGTTTTGCCAATAATTGTTTTTATTTTAATTATTATTGCTCTTATAATCTGGGGCGTGAAAGGCACAAGCCCCATTGATCCAGACGCGAACAACCCAAACATTCTAACAATTTCCGCTGGGACACAGGGGCACTTTGACAATCTCTATATCGGCCTGGGTAATATCCAGAAAAATTCGGCATCTCTTCACTTTCGTCAGGACAGCGCTGATGAGTCAATGAACAAAGAAGTCGCAATTGGCGACGAGCTAGAGATTTACGGATATAAAATAAATGTTAAATCAATAAAAGCGTCCTGGAATCCCTCGGCTTTGGTCGGCGCAAGCCACGGAAGTGTGAAACTCTTAATTACCAAGCAGTAAAAATCATCGGAATGTATGCTGATTTTTTTGGTATTATTAGACGAGTGGATTAACAAAAAAGGGGGGCGATGAAATTTATAAAACGATTTTTTGGTTTATTTTGCTTGGCTTTCGTCTGTACTTTGGTTCTATCTGCCGGCAAGGCAAAGGCTTACTCGCCGATTATTGCCAGCTGCAGCAACGGCGTGCTGGATAATACGATTATTTATGTCAACGGCGGCAACGACGTTGAACAGCTTTTCGAGGTCAGACTTGATCATTATTATCTTGATGCAGTCGCGGTAAGACTAAAGTCCAGTGCGGCAAATAAAGAGGCAAGGATCACTGTTACCGACAGAGATCATGGCGTGATTGCTTCTAAGACACAGGTGGTACCGACTGACGAGGCGTGGGTTTATGTTGATTTTGACAATGTCCCTATGCCTCGCGCGGTATATTTTTTAAAGGTTGAGAGCGTCGAAAATGTTCAAATTGCCTGGAAATATACCAGCGGAACCTGTATCGAGGATAGCCATCTAGTAAACAATGGCGACCCTATTTTAGATACAGACATGGCTTTCGCTATTTATGCCTATGATAGCGACTCAACGGATGCAAGCACGGGCGATCAGACAGCACCGCCTGCAGGCACCAACAACGAATTAGTCGGCGAAACACTCTCAACTGGCGATGCGGCATCAAGCACTAATGACTCCAGCAGCTCTAGCGCTTCTTCTAGCAAACAAAACCCGGGAACTTCCGGCAGTTCGCAGTCAACTGGCAATTATCCAAGCCGAGACGACATACTGGCTATGACGCTCGGAGGTCAAAGCGACTCGCCTTTTAGTTTGTTTGGACTTGGTTTATTTAGCCCAATTTTATCTTTTGTTTTATCCCTGATCGGATTTTTCATTTTTGTTGGAATAATTATTCTAATAATCGTCCTTATAGTGAGAAGAAAAAAGAAAAAATCCAGTCAAGAACAAGAACTAGAGAAACAGAAAAAGTTATAGCTTCGACTGAGAGTGCGTTGAACTATCGACAGGTTTTTTTGCCGGTTTCTTTTTGATCTTTGTGATTAAAATAATTATTAGGCCGACAATCATCAAAGCCGCAAAGCCAAGACCGATCCAGAGCCAATCTTTGTTTGTATGGCGAATAGCTGATTTGCTTCCGGCAGATTCCGCCAGTTTTTGTGATTTTAAAGAGACGGTATTTGAAGAAGACGACTCCTCCGTTTCTTTGTATGCCCTGACAAAATAGTAATAGGTTTTGCCCGATACAATTTTTTCGTCGGTAAATGTTAGAGTTTCGGCGTTCGAGGAGGCGATATTAACAAATCCCTCTTCCTCTTTTTCCGATCTAAAGATTCTGTATCCATTTACGCCGGAAGTCACGGATTTTTTCCAAGACAATTTGATCGCGGCGCGTTTATTGTCTGCCGCATCTTTTATCGTGAGAGCAGACGGAGGCTTTATGCTCGAGGAAACATTTGTCGAAGGCGCTTGATTTGTACCGGCAGTTATTCCCTCCTGGGGTGCCGTTGAATCACTCGAGCCATCGTTCGATCCCTGACTTGAGCCCTGGCTTGAACTCTGGTCAGATGAACTGCTTGTCCTGGTTTGGCCACTCGAAGGAGTGGGCGTCGAATCGCCAGCAGGAGTATAAATTACTTCAAGGTGAGTTCGAAACGAAGATTGAGTCTCTCTGGAAAACAGCGTCCGTTTAAAATTCGCTCCGCTCCCGTGCATATAAAATCCGTTATTTGTTTTTGAGCCATCGGAAATTTGCTGAATCAAAGATGTAATTTCGAGTCCAACCGCACCGTTATAACAGGACATATATGTGTCGTTGTCAGCTGCCGAGCCAGGCTTGTTATTCCAGGTTATTCCATTTTCCGACCAAGAAGAATCGGCTAGACTGACGGTGAGGGTGGTTGGGACGCCGCTGCAATCCTGGCCGTCATTGGCCATATTGTAAACGACAAGTGTAGCTTGAGTAATTGTGGAGTTTGTTGGAATTGATGACAGGTCAAAATTAAAATACGCCCATCCGTCATTGCTGTCGTGGAAAAGATAAAGTTGAGCCGCAGAGCCGTAATTTTGCGCTGGAAATTGCGAGCTAACCCAAGCATCGCCAGAGACATTTTGGGTGTTTGTCTCGGCCAGCGCAGTTTGAGATCTCGAGATAAAAATAAAAGACAAAAACAAGCCAAGAACGACCGCTAGAGCAAAATAAATCCGTTTCAATTTTCCCCTTTTACTTTATTTTACCACAAAGCTTATTTGGAAAATAATTTTACTTTGATAAAATATAAAAGAACAATAAAAGGGAGGAATATGGGTCTTAAGGAATCATTGAAGGAATCTATCGAGGGCACGGGCGAAGTAGCAGAGTCGTTAATATCTGCAACTGCGGGAGTTATAAAAGAAGGAACACATGATGTTTCTGATATTTTCAAGGCAGTAATTGATCTTGGAAAAGAAGGTGCTGTTGATGTCGCCGAAGGTGTCAAGGGAGTGTTTATCGGTTCAGTCAACGCCTTAAAAGAATCAGGGAAAACAACGGAGGAGGCTGTAAGCGAAGTTACAGTCAAAGCCGAAGAAGTAGTTGGTAATGTTGCTGAAGAGGGAGAAGAGAAAGTTGGCGGAGCGGCCAGAAAAGGTATCGAAGAGGCAAAAAAAGTTGTCGTGGCCCCTTTCGAGAAATAAAACCGAACTAGAAAAAAAATTACTTGAGCTTGTCGCTTACTTCCCTAAAGGAGTAGGGTTTGTTGTAATTGGAAAAGTAATTCTTATCTTCCAGCAAACCGTAGGATCCGCTAAAATATTTATCAAAAACTACCCTAAAGGAATTAACAGGCGAGATAGAATCATACAGCCCTTCATCTGATTTTTCGGCCTCAGGCAGATAATAAGCATTGAGAATACCAAACCTCTCATCCAAATTCGTCTGGTCCGGATCGCTCCAGGGGTTTTTTTCTGAGTTATAAAAAGTTGACGCCGAACCATGATCAGCTTGAACTATAATGATTGGAGGAATTTTAGAGGACGCGAAAATCACATCGAGCGTCTTTTGAACTTCCATATTAGTATATAACAATTGATTGATATAACTTTGCCGGTCAAGCCAAACATCGCCATCGAGTTCAAACTTAATTTTTCTTGCTAAGCGGCCATCTTTGGCAAAAACAAACGGAGGATGGGGACAATTTATGTGAGCAAATGTAAATGTTGACTCGTTCTGTTTGGGAACTTCTCTCAAAGCATCAAATGCTCCCATAATTTTTTCCTTGTGGATATACCCTCCGATATAATTTTCAAATATCGAAAGCATGGTTGATTTGAGCAGTGCAACTTGAAATTCATTCATAATCGGGCTTGAATGATTTTCATCTGCGTTGGAATTTCTATCTGCCCCGCCCCAGCCCGTACCTATATGAACATATTTGTAACCTTCCGATTTGACCTTTTTGATCACTTCATTATTTTTTATCAGCCCATAAGGAATTTTGCGATCATCGGAGTTTTTTGCCGACTCATCAAATTTATCATTGACGTAATCCATATTAAGAGAAGACGCCAAAGATAAATGAGTCATATCATAATTGCTTTTGCTGTTCTCGGCTAAATAAAAACCTTTGTCTTTGAGATAATTTGTAAAATCTTGATTATCGAAATTGTAAATATTTTTTAAGATTTTATTGCTATCGTATCCATCCAAAATCAAATAATAAATATCCGGTTTCTCTCCTTTGTTTTTGCTGGCTTGCAGGTTTTTTCTTTCCTCTGCTTGTATGTTTTTTGGCCTGATTTTGACCTCGTAATATCCAATTTTCCACAATATCAAAATAAAAAAACTGACTGCAAAAACCGTAAGAAATCCCTCTATCGCTGACGTTTTTTTGACATGCGACAAAATTAAAGAAGCGCAAATTAAAAGAATGATAATAAATAATACGGCCAATAAATCAGAAGTTATAAATTTTGGGCTGATCCTGTGAGAAAGCAAAATTTTATAAATTCGTCCAAAAGAATAAAATAAAAAAATAAAAATAGTTACAATGATTGCGCTTTTGGAAATGTTCTTGATCCAGATATTTATAAGGAACATCAGAAGGACACTAACAATCAGAGAAAGAACCATCAAAGAAATAGTCTGCGAAAAAAACAATTCGCGCTGATTCTGCTGATACAAATACAAAACCGGGACTATCGCAAGAATTAACAGATAATAAGGAATTTTTCTGATCATTTATGAGACTTCATGTAATAGAGAATTCTCTTAGAGCCTTTAATTTTGTGAGATTCTTTGATGAGAAAAAAACTTGAAAATTCCTTTTCAAATTCCTGCTGGTTATAACTAACAAAAATATCTTCCCTGGTTGTTAATAATTTTTTTACTTGGGAGTCTCCTTTGGGAACAAATTCTATAATTAAATCTGAGCATATTTGACTGAAAAATTTAGCAATTTTTGCAAAAGGCAAATTGTTTGAGATTGCCAAGTGGTGAATTAAGGCAAGGGCAAAAGCCATATCCGCCGGGGCGCGCTCCATTAAAGACAGCCTTTCTTCATTTGCCCAGCCGATTGCCGGGGAAAGGTTGGTCAGATCGCATAAAAGTGGCAACATCATCCGCTCGTTTTCTTCTTTGCATCTTAGATAATTTTTTTCAACTGCAACGAAATCGATATCAAAAGCAATCGTTGGTATGTTTTTATTGCAAACCAACCGGCTGAATTCACCATCGTTGGCGCCCATATCCCAAACATTTTTGGGTTTTTCCCGATCCAATATTTTCTCAATTATTTTTTTCTTTTTATTAAAAGCCTGGGTAGAATAATTTGTAATGTTGTAATAATCTCCCCACTCTGTCTTGCTTTCCCGCCAATTTAATTTTTCAATAGTTGAGCGCAAATTGTCGATTAATCCTTTGAAAGAATTTTCACTGATCGACAATTTGCTTTTTTTGATTTTTCTATCCGAATAATGTTTTTGGCTTTTGCTGTGCATAAAAATGTGGGTTAACAGCGATAGGGAAAATCTGCATTTTCCCGGTAAAAGCGAGCAAGCTAAATCGAGTGGAATTCCATCAATATAAACCCTTAAGAGCTGATTTAATCTTGCATCGGTGTGCTCCATAAGAGCAAGCGGCGCCAGAAAATGCTGGCAAAATTGTTTGTATGCAGGCCATGGTTCGCCCTTTGTATATTTTTTGAAAGAAAGCGAATCAATCAAGATTGGCTTACCAAATCTAAATTGGATATTATAAGCGCTACTATCTTTTAAAATCATTCCCTTCTCAAAAGCAATTTCTTGAATTTTTAAAGTTGTTAGAGCCGCATCCTTTAGTCCGGAGAACGTCCATTCATATGGGTAAGAAATAAAATCTATCTTTTCCGGCTTTATAATTTTGTAAGCTTTGCTATCAGCACCTCTGAAATTTTTTACCTCGATGTGGGGAATCAATAATTGCTGATCAACTAAAATTTTATAGAGCCCCGATTCAATTAAGTGATCATAGTCTTTTTGATAAATTTTATTTATCTGACGATATAGAACACCATCTCTTTTAAAGAGAAAACCACTCGGGTCTCGAAAAGAGCTTGGAAGAATTTGCTCTTTCATTTTTTCTTTTTATTTTTCCCAGTATCTTTCTTGACAATCTTTGTAGCTTTTTTTATATTTTTTTTGCTGTCTTTTGTTGTAAAAAGTTTTTTAAAGAATGAAACGATATTTTTCCAAAAAACTTTGACCAAATATAATCCGCCCATCGAAAAAGCAATCAAAAGTTGGAAAACATAGCTGCCGGTTCCGGGATCAAGATAAGCATGTGCCGGCTGGGCAAAAAGCTGAAGAGCAAGTAGCAACAAAATCAAATTAAAAAAATATAAAATCACCTTTTTATTTTAGGTTAATCAACAACTGCTCAAATTCTAGCAAAATAATTTTCAATTTCAAATTTTTTAACCCGAGTCAACATTGACAAGCCAAACGAATAGCTAGATACTATAATTACTAAATAAAATGCGAGGGGAAATGAAAGTTCTACGTCTATGTTTTGTTTGGGTTAGTGCTATTGTGCTAGTTTTAGCTACCGGTTTGCTCTTATCTAGTCCGCAGAAATCATTTGCCCTCTCCTGGACACAGGTTGCAACTAACGGACTTGGCGATGCGGATAATATAACTTCACTTAACTTAATTAGCTTTAATGATAAATTATTTGCTTCGATCGGAAATTACGATGCACCCCAGCCCACGGGTGTAAGAATTTTTAGCTCGTCCGATGGAGCAACATGGACACAGGCAAATACAAACGGGTTTGGAACGGCAACAAATATTGAAGCGGTTATGACAGAATACAACTCGGCTCTTTATGCAGGGACCGACACTCTCGGATCAGGTCCGGCCGAACTTTGGAAAACAACTAACGGAACCGACTGGACACAGGTTGGCCAGAATGGTTTTGGCGATGCTGGAAATGTCCGTATTATCGGAATGGGAGAATTTAATGACAGTCTTTACATCGGCGTGAGCAATGCTGCAGGTGCGGAAGTCTGGCGCCTCGATAGCGCTGGCGCTCTGACAAAGGTCAGCTTGAACGGATTTGACGGAACAGCTACTGTCAACATGATTTTTTCACTGCAAGAGCATAACGGCGCCCTTTATGCCGGTACGGGAACAAGTGCCGCCGGGGCGCAAGTGTGGAAAACAACCAACGGAACAAGCTGGACGGCAGTAATGCAAGGCGGGTTTTCGGATACCAATAATGGTGTGGTTTCCACCTTGTTCGGCTTTAATGGTGATTTATATGCCGGGACGGTAAATACGGTAACCGGAGCTGAAATATGGCGAACAACGACTAGCGACACAGTATGGGAACAGACCAATACCAATGGCTTTGGTGATGCGCAGACTACTTGGCCCGGTCTTCAAACAGCAATTATTAACGACACAATTTATCTCGGAACAAGGAATGGCAATGGAGCAAAACTATATACTTCGACGAATGGTTCAACTTGGACCCAAGAAGGTACAACCGGATTTGGCGATCCGACAAATAATTATGCGATATATGCCATTACTTTTAACGGCAGGGTTTATATCGGTATTTCTAGCCAAATTGGAGCTGAGATATGGCGAACTTCAGCAATGGAGACATTATCGATTACAACCGATAGTTTGCCGAGCGGAACGGTAAATAGTGAGTATTCGCAAACTCTCGCAACAGATAGCGGAACTCAACCGCTTATATTTAGTTTAACCGGATCTTTGCCCGATGGTCTTTCGCTAGATGATTCAACCGGCAAAATTTCTGGAACTCCGACAGACTCTGGCACTACAACATTTACGATTTCAGCTTTAGACTCCGGTGATCCCCAGCAAATGACAAGTAAGACATTCTCGATAACAATCGATGGTGTAGCAGCCGCCACATTGCCGGAAACTGGACAAGATAGATACTTAGGCTGGGCAAATCACTTGATCTAATTTGCTCTTCGAGGTAATGTTGAATGTGAAAAAACACTTGGTTTTAATGTGAAAAAATTTCTCAAAAAATACAAAAATATTTTGTTTTTCGGCGGCGTTACCCTCCTTGCAGCCGCCTGTCTGACTTGTCTTTATTTTCATATTAGGACAACTAGAACTGGACCATCCAAAATCTGTGCTTTCTCTAAAACACCCACCCCCACCTCGACAATCGATCCGAAAATTCAAGAATTTGGTTTGAAAATCGATAAATTAGACATCTTAGTTCCAATTGTCAAGGAAGTTGACGGCGATGACAAGACAGCATACAACGAAGCTCTAAAGGGCGGCGTAGCGCATTATAAGGGTACTGCCCTGCCTGGTGAGGGGAATAATGTTTTTATTTTTGGCCACTCGAGCGCAGAGGTCAAAACAGATTATGCAAAAACGTTCGCTAAATTGAACGACCTTGAGAAGGGTGATGAAATTATCGTTTATTATCAAAACAATGAGCACAAATACAAGGTGAAAAACAAAGAAATTGTCGAAGCAACTGATTTGTCTGTTTTGAAAAAAAGTAAAGAAGAAATACTAACTTTGATGACCTGCTGGCCTATCGGAACCAAAGACAAACGGCTAATTATAAGAGCCGAAAAACAATAAACGGACTCTTGAGATTGGGATAATTTCTTAAGTTCTATTAGCTCTGGTATAATTTAACAAATGGATCAAGCCTTTTTAATTGAGTTTGGAGTAATTTTAGTCGTTGCCGCTATTCTTGGAATATTTGCCCGTTTCTTCAAACAGCCTCTGATTTTGGCTTATCTTGTCGCCGGATTTTTGATTGGTCCGTTTGCCTTTGGGCTGATCAAAAATACCCAAATTATCGAAAATTTTGCCTCAATCGGAATTATTTTTCTTCTATTTTTGATCGGGCTCGAGCTGAACCCGAAAAAACTTTTAGAGATAGGAAATACCGCGCTGGTTGCCGCTTTCTTTCAAATTATTTTCTCGGGCTTATTTTTCTTTTTGGCAACTTCGCTTTTTCACTACAACGTAACCGCTTCTGCCTACTTGGCAATTGCTCTAACCTTCTCATCAACGGCAATCATAGTAACCTTGCTTTCAAACCGCAACGATTTGGATAGTCTGCACGGGAAGCTTTTGGTTGGAATTTTGCTGGTTCAAGACTTTGTTGCAATTCTGCTTTTGACGATGATTTCTGGACTGAATTCCTCCGGAACATCCGTAGCACTTCTTCAGCTTTCTTGGCAGATCATCGTCAAAGCGCTCCTTCTGTTTGCGACAACTTTTTTGGTCAGCAAATATATTTTTCCAAGCATTTTTCAGAGAATTGCCAAGTCGCATGAACTGCTATTTTTAACTTCGCTTGCTTGGTGTTTTTTTCTGGCTATCGTTTCAATAGCTCTCGGATTTTCAGCCGAAATCGGCGCTTTCATCGCCGGAGTTTCGCTCGCTTCGCTTCCCTATTCGATTCACGTTGCCGCCAAAACAAAACCGCTTCGAGATTTTTTTATCATGATATTTTTTATTTACTTGGGCACAACGCTCGTTTTTACCAATTTTAAAACTACCGTAGTTCCCGCAGTAATTTTGTCGCTAATTGTCTTGGTAATCAATCCGATAGTGGTTACGCTGGTACTTAGTTTCCTGGGTTACCGCAAACGAACAAGCTTCATTACCGGAATTTCTCTAACTCAAATCAGCGAATTTTCGTTTTTGGTTGTCGCCCTTGGGGTAAAGGGCGGATTTTTGCCAAAAGAAACTTTAACTTTAATCTCTACAATCGCCCTAATAACGGTTTTTATATCGACCTACCTTATATCGTATTCACAAAAGATCTATCACATTTTCAAACCTTGTCTGGCCTTTATCAAAACTAGCAAAAAAAACGATGACCTTTACAATATCCCGACGGAGCTCCAAGACCATGTCATCCTAATCGGCTATCATAGGATGGGCTCGATCATTTTCAAAACCCTCAAGGAAATCGGGGAAAAAGTCGTGGTAGTCGATTATGATCCAAAAAGAATACAAGAATTAATTGAGCAAAACGAAATTTGCACATATGCCGATGCGGTTGATCACGAAATTATCGAGGAGCTTAAGCCAAACAAGGCAAAGATGGTTATTTCTACAATAGACAAACTGGAAGAGAACCAGCTTGTTTTTGAAACATATGGGAAAACAAACAAGAACTTAAAATTTATAATGGCCGCCGCAAACAACGAAGATGCGGAAGAACTATACCACCTCGGCGTTGACCTGGTCGTCGTTCCCTCGTTAATCTCCGGGGATTATCTGTCATACCTTCTCAAACAAATTCAAAAAAAAGAAATTACACTATCGGAGCTGAGAGAGAAAGAACTAGAATCAGTCAACACAAATGGATCTGATAAAATAGTCCGTCAATTCGCCGCCAAAACCACTTTGAAGTAGGACAGTTTTGGTTTAAGGTTAGGCGGCCAGTCAGGTTGAAGGTTAAGTCATTGTCAAAAGGCCCATTAACTATCTACCTAACCCTCAGACTATACCGGCAGCTTAACCCTAACCTTACCCCAGATAATCCTTCAACCTTTGAGATCGTTCATGTTTTTTGAGTTTTTGAAGCGCCTTGGCTTCGATCTGCCTGATTCTCTCTCGCGTCACTCCAAACTCTTTCCCCACTTCCTCAAGAGTGTGAGTTCGCCCGTCTTCCAGACCAAAACGCATTTTTAAAATCTTCTGCTCTCGCGGTGTCAGATACTGCAAAAATTCATCAAGATCCCATTTCATCATTGAGCGAATCGTTACCTCTTCCGGCGAAAGCGATTCCTTGTCTTCGATAAAATCGCCGAGTTTTGAATCTTCCTCTTCGCCAACCGGCGACTCAAGAGAAACGGTTTCCTGAGAAATTTTCATAATATGTTCAACCTTGGATTTTGGAATTCCCATTTCTTTGGCAACTTCATCAACCACCGGTTCGCGTCCGAGCTCCTGAACAAGTTGACGTTGAACTCTGATCATTTTATTTATCGTTTCAACCATGTGAACGGGAATTCTGATTGTTCTGGCGTGATCGGCAATAGCGCGAGTTATGGCCTGGCGAATCCACCAAGTAGCATAAGTTGAAAATTTATAACCTTTTCGATAATCAAATTTTTCAACCGCCCGAAGAAGACCGGTATTTCCCTCTTGTATCAAATCAAGTAGCGAAAGTCCTCTGCCGATATATTTTTTTGCAATTGAAACAACTAGACGCAAATTAGCTTCAGCCAGTTTTTTCTTCGCCACTTTATCCCCGGCAACTATTCTTTTGGCAAGACGCATTTCCTCATCAGCAGACAAAAGCGGCACTTTCCCAATTTCCCTCAAATACATCCTGACCGAATCATCGGAAATCTCCGGCAAATCAGGTACCTTTTCCGTTTCCGGGCCAGAGTCAAGAATCGCCTGAGTATCTAAAAGTTTTTTCTTTTCTAAAATTTGTACCCCTTTATCAAAAAAAACAGCATAAATTTCATCGAGAGTATGAATATTATTTTCCGGATCAGGAATAACCTGCAGGATTTCTTGTTCGGTAACAAAACCATGAAGCTCGCCTTTGGAAACCAATTCCTCGATCTCCGGCGTCATCCTGATTCTATTGTCAACCGGCATTTTAATTGCCCGTTTTGCCATATTATCTCCATATTAGTTTAGGGTTAAGGTTAAGCTGCCAGCAAAGTCTAAAGGTTAAGTGGATTGTCAATAGACCCTTTGACCATGACTTAACCTTAAACCTGACTGGCTGCCTCACCATAAACCTAACCCAGTTATCAAAGGCTCTCTTGCAAACTCTTCATCAACTCACGCACTTTTTTGATATCTCCTTTTGTTTCCGCCTCAGCTATCGCTTTTGCAAAATTGTTCTTAGTTTTTTCCCTCTGCCCTAGCTCGAGTGCTGATTTTATTTCCAAAAACTCTGTCTTTGCAATTTCCGGGTCTTCTTGAAATTTCTGGTCCCAAGATAAACCAACAGCACCAAGCCGCTCCTTTTCATCGCGGCTTAATTCTCGTTTCACTTTTTCCAAACCAAAACTTATCTCGTTAGAATTATAACAGCTTTGGAGCTTGGTGTAAATTGCTTGAAGACTTTCATTTTCGAAATTAATTTTGGACAATTTTTCACCTTTAATCGTCTCGGGAAAATTTAACAAATAAGACAAAAAACTATCTTCAACGGTCAACTGCTGTTTTTCGCTCGCCTCCTCTTGGGCTTTAGTTCTAATTTTCGTCTTCGATAAAACATTTTCGATCGCCACCTCCGCGACCGAAACCATTTTCGCCAAGTAAGATATATAATGCGCCTTCTCTACTTCGTTTTGAAATCTTCCGATAAAATTAAGCGCTGCCGCCACAAACTCTTTCTTTTCTTTGGCGCTAAGCGGTTCATCTTTTTTGTACTTTTGGGCCAGCCACTCAACCGGCGGCAGCGCACTGTCAAAAACTTCCTTTAGCGCTTCTTTATCATTTTTTACCAACTCACCGACATCCTTAAAGCCTTCAATTTTAGTCAGCTTTACGTCGAGGCCCATATCGAGAGCCAGCTCCGTGGCAGAAATCGCTGCCTTCTGGCCGGCTTCATCTTCGTCAAAAGAAAAAATTATATTTTCCGCAAGGCGGGATAACATTTTTAAATGCTCTTGGGTTAGTGCCGTCCCGCTGGAGGCAACGACCTCTTCGATGCCGGCTTCGTGCGAGAGTGCAACATCCATCTGGCCTTCAACCAAAATTACCCTTTTATTTTTTCTTATCGCTTCTTTGGCAAAATTTATTCCATAGATTGCCTTTGATTTGTGAAATACTGCCGTCTCGGGAGTGTTTAAATATTTCGGATGCTCGGAAATATTTTGTGGCAAACCTTCTTCTATAATTCTTCCCGAAAACCCGATCACTGAGCCGAAATTATCAAAAATTGGAAACATCAGGCGGTATCTGAAACGCTCCGGATGGCCGGCTTTTGAGAGTGATTGAAAACTGGTCCCTCTTTTTTCAAACAACATTTGCAATTTTCCGTCGGCTGGCGCAAACCCAATTTTCAATTTATCAATCACCTCATCGCTAAGCCCCCGCCCCTTCAAATAGTCCAAAGCAACTTTCCCCACTTTCTCCCGTAAATTCATTTTAAAATATTTGGCCGCCAACAAATTGATTTGATAAATGAGCTCTTTGTCGGATTTCTTAACAGAATTATCTTGAGATGAAAATGCAACTTGAATGCCAACTTTTTCGCCCAAAAGTTTAAGGGCCTCGGGAAAAGTCAGACACTCAATTTTTTGATAAAACGAAATTACATCCCCGCCTTCGCCGCATCCGAAACAACGAAAACTTTGCCTCTCCGGCGAGACCATAAACGAAGGGGTTTTTTCACTGTGAAACGGGCAGCAGGCGGAATAATTTATTCCGGTTTTTTTTAACTCGAGATATTGTCTGATAAATTCAACAATATCAATTCTAGCCTTAATCTCATCTACTTGGTCCATATGTCCAAGATAGTTTATACTGCCTCAAAACGCAAATACAACTAAGAACTCCTCAGCTTTGAACTTTGCCATTCGACTCTGCTCAGGGCATCCTGAGTCCTGTCGAAGGATGAGTTTTGCCTTTTGCGTTATTGCTACTTGTCTACTCTGGCAATGTAGATGCTGACAAGACCAATGACGATTTTCACAATCGCATGCCACTGCGGCTCGCTGGCCATCGTCCAGGCTGGAATCATCGCGGCAATTCCCATCAAAACAAGCAAAACACCTACTATGAGCAATGTCGTTTTCGACATATGTCCTCCATCTTATATTTAATTTTTAAAATAATTGTCGCGGGCGCTGCATATCCCTCTCGCTAGGTTCATCAGCGAGACTTCCGTCGACCTTTCCGTATAATTCTGCAACCGTCTGATTATTTAGTCTAGCTTCTGCTTCCACATCCTGCAGATAAGTGTCAGGTGGTCTGAGCCATGGAAGCTTTTCAGATTTTTGCAGACTCGCCACGCCCTTTCCGTCAACGCCAATCGATGGCAGGCTTTTTCCGGATACTACCTCTTTTGTGCCAGCTTGATACGAACCTTCGCGACTCACTTTGTAATATCTATGATCGCCATCTGCAGTTCGAGTTTTATAAGAATAATCGACTCCTCTTGTTGATGCACCGGTTTCAATGTCTCGATCAAAGTAACCCCGATATGAGCCGTCGGGGTTGAATCTATGAACTCGCTCGAGATTTCCATCCTCCGACGTCTCTTTTATAAAAATTCCTGTTCGTCTTTTCTCAGGCGTATGAGGATCAGTAATAAATCGCAGAGGCTCTTGAAGGCTAATTTGATTCAAGTCCATTATTTTCTCTCAATTAATCTTTGGCCTAAATATAACAAAAAAAGCCGATGGTGGCTATTCGTTAATTCCACCAGAACCAATACCTACACACTCTGCTCGAGGATATCCAGGCCCTCTTTGGCAACACTCTTATTGATATTTAACGAAGGGAACAAGGTAATTATCTTATCGTTCAATGCCGAGAGGAGCAGTCCTTTCTCTCGCGCCCGCTCAACTATTTTGACGGCGTAGTCCGATTGCTTAAATTCAACACCTATCGCCAAGCCCTTAATCCTAATTTCGGCTGGTTGTTGAAATTTCATTTTATAAAGCCGCTTGGAAAAATACGCACTCATGACATTAGTATTTTGTTCAAGTTCCCTCTGGTGCTTCAAAATATATTTAATATTCGCGATTGCTGCTTCAGTCGCCAGCGGATGCCAGCCATAAGTGGAGTAGAAACTGAACCCAAACTCCATCGACTTAGCCACTTCCGGCGTAGTTATAGTTGCCCCCAAACCCCCGTAGCCACCTGAGATACCCTTTGCCATACAGATAATGTCCGGATTAATTTTAAAGTGTTCTGCGGCAAATAATTTTCCTGTCCGCCCAAAACCGGTAGCAACTTCATCAATAATAAGAAGCGTACCGTGTTTACGACATGCTTTTTCGACTCGTTTCATAAATTCCTGCTCGGGAATTACAACTCCCAAATTGCAAACAATCGGCTCCATAATCAACGCGGCAATTTCGTTTGACTCTAGTAGCTTTTCTACTTTCGCTGCCGCCGCCGCGTCGAGAGGCGGTTTAATTTTAGAACAATGATTGAGCAAGTTTGGATACCATTGCTTAAAATCAGAAGAGCCAACACTCATAGCGCCGATCGAGTGGCCGTGATAACTACCCTCGATAGAAATAAATTTATGTCGTTTTGTATGAGACATGGCGGCTTGAAGTGCGATCTCGACAGCTTCCGTGCCGCCCGTAGCTCGAAAACTTTTTTCAAGTTTGCCCGGTGTTATTTTTGCTAATAATTCCGCAAGCTCCGACCAGCCCCGATATAAATAGTGGGGATTTACATAAGCCGGCCCGTCAAATTGTTTAATCTTTTCCTGAACCTCCTTGTTACCCCAGCCGATGTTGCCAACACACCAGCCCATCACAAAATCAATATATTTTTTTCCTTTTACATCAATTAAATAATCTCCTTCGGCATTTACAATCTCTAAGTTACCGGAGGGTTCATCTCGGGCTACAAATTTCTCATCAGCTTTCTTCACATCCATTTTTCTCCTATTTGCTATTTATTAGGTGGCGGGACACTCGGATCTGGAACTTTTAGCTTTTTCCTTCCCATTCCTTATAGAATTCATCCAAAAATTGCTCCATATATTTATGCCGTTTTTCAGCAACCTTTTTTGCAGACTCTGTGTTTAAACGATCCCCGAGAAGAAGTAATTTTTCATAAAAATGGTTGACTGTTGATGAATTGCCATGTTTTTTATAGTCCTCAAAGGATTTGTGCATTGTGGCTTTTACGCTAGGGTCATAAAGCGGTCGACCAACCTTCCCGCCATAGGCAAACGCTCGAGCAATACCCACGGCACCGATCGCGTCTAATCGATCCGCATCCTGAACCACCGCTGCTTCTCGAGATCTGATTTTTGATTCGCTTTCGGCACCCTTAAAACTAATATCTTCGACAACTTCTAAAATTCTTTCTATTTGCTCAGAATCAAGCTCCTGCTTTTTAAGCCAAGCGATTATCTTGTTCTTACCCTCTTCTTTCTCAATAAATTTGAAATCCGAAAGATCATGTAGGAGTGCAGCCATCTCTACAATAAACAGATCGCATTTCTCCTGCTTAGCTAGTTCAATTGAGTCTTTCCAAACTCGATAAATATGCCACCAATCATGGCCGCTGGTTTCATTAGCAAACTCTTTTTTAATAAATTCTGTAGTATTACGTATGATTTGTTCTTGTTTCATATAAACTCCTATAGTTTGGAGTCGCGTATATTCTCTCCTTCGGATTAGAAAACGCGACTGCCACGTTTCCGTCGAGTATATCCTGATCGCTTTGCGATCGGAAACTCGACAGGATATATGTGGCGGAGAGGCAGGGATTTGAACCCTGGAAGCCCTTGCGGACTTACCGCCTTTCCAAGGCGGCGCACTAGACCACTATGCGACCTCTCCAAACAGCAAAATCTTATCATCTTGGGAGCTATTTCTCAAGGCAACCGGTTATTTGCACTTTTACGTCGATCGACGTAAAAGTGCAAATTTGAATTGTGAAATAAGCTTCGGACGATAAATGCCAAAAATGATAAAATAAAAATACATAAATAAATTTGGAGGGGATATGAGCTCGACGTTAAAAGTGATTTTGATAATTTTGGCCATTGCGGCCGTAGGAGTTATAGTTTATTTTGTATTCTTTGCAAATAAAAGCTCTAAAATAATGCCGGGAAGCGATCGGGACGCGCACGGTTGTATCGGATCAGCAGGTTACTCGTGGTGCGCCGCCCGAGATAAATGTCTTCGAACTTGGGAAGAAGAGTGTAAGTAAAAAACCTTATAGAAGACGAGGGCCCCGCGGAGTAAACTCCGCGGGGCCCTGTTGCGATCAGGATAGTGACACGTCGAGATACTGGGGGTGGCGCTAGGTGCCACCCTCCGGCGACGGTTTGGCATGCCTGACGTGAACACGCTCAGGGTGCTTGGGGGGCCTGACGATCACCAACTCCAACTGCTCGCCTTGCGCCGAAGCCGCCTCGATAATGCGAGCCTTCGCTTCCTCAGCTCGCTTGTTGGCTTCCTCGACACGAACGGCCTTCAGCACAGCCGCGGTGTGCTTGCGGTTGTGTCTCGAACAGTGACCGTAGCCCTTGCGACACACTTCGCAGTTCACATCGATGTTCGCCATGATGCTCGTCTCCCTCGGATTGTAATCAGGCAATTGCCAACCCCGGTCTTTACGACAATCCCGCGCGAAACCGTTATCCCCTCCCAAAGGATCGGTTTAAAATTAGCGCGGGAAAACTATCCCAAAAGGTACATGTAACTTAGCACGTTACCATTATTTTAATAAAAAATCAACTAGAATCAAGCCCTAAAGCAAGCTTTTGAGTTCTTGTGAGGTATGAAAATTTTCGGTTTCTTCAACAATTTTGCGCATCATCCGGAGAGTTTGGACCGGATACTTGCCAACCGCCGTTTCGTTCGAGAGCATTACGCCCGTGGCACCATCCAAAACGGCATTCGCTACATCCAAAACTTCGGCTCGGGTCGGCCTCGGCGAGGAAACCATCGACGCCATCATGTCGGTTGCGACAATTACCGGTTTATGAGCCGTTTTACAGCGCCTGATAATTCTTTTTTGTAAAAATGGCAATTTCTCGATCGGAATCTCAACTCCCAAATCGCCGCGCGCCACCATAACCACATCAGAAGCATCCATAATTTCACTAAAATTTTTTACTGCCTGCGGACGCTCAATTTTGGAAATAATCTTGGTTTCATCGGAAATTTTACCCCTTAAATCAGTAATATCTTGGGCTTCCTCGACAAACGAAAGTCCAACATAATCAACACCGATTTGCTGGCCAAATACTAAATCTTCCTCGTCTTTCAAAGTAAAGGCTTCCTCGGTCAAAGTATCAGGAAAATTTAGCCCTTTGCCCGAATGCAACGCTCCGCCGACGATCACTTTACAAATCACGCGGGCACCATCGGTTTTTTTGACTTTTAGCTCGATCACGCCCGAGTCAATCAAAACGGTGTGATCTTTTTGAAGCGGGACCTTAAGATCGGTTTTGACCGGAATTTCATTTCGGCGCAAATCGGAGCCAAAATTCAAAGTAACCTCATGACCGGAATCAACGTGATGCCCTTCGTGGGAGATTTTACCGATTCGAATTCTTGGCCCCTGCAGGTCCTGGATTATCGAAACATCCTTTTTGAGCCTCTTGGCCAGCCGCCTGATAATTTTTGCCCAAGCAGCAAATTCTTCCTTTTCACCGTGAGAAAAGTTAAAACGCGCCAGGTCCATGCCCTCTTCGATCATTTTTTTCAAAATCTTTTCGCTCGAGGTAGCCGGCCCGATCGTACAGATAATTTTAGTTCTTCTATCGGAAGGTTTATTTTTTGTAAAAATATTTATCATAAGTTGATTTTAACAAAGATAAGGAGGAAAAACAAATTGGCGACTTAGATAGTGAAAAATCTTACCGAAAGTGTATTCGTTAGATAGTTAATAATCTTACCAAAATCTGCTAGGCTGCCAAGATCAAAATTATAATCTTGGAGGAAGACAAGCAGATGATG
>Ga0172381_10000976_pt1 | contig 35461 bp, 41 predicted proteins | sample Leawel6488metaG_FD_119754 | JGI IMG/M metagenome (GOLD analysis project Ga0172381, IMG submission 119754) | Leachate microbial communities from a municipal landfill in Southern Ontario, Canada - Leachate well 64-88 metaG | ecosystem: Engineered > Solid waste > Landfill > Unclassified | place... | reverse complement strand
TCATCAAAGTAATTCATTTGATCAATAAGTAGGTTTGATGCATTTTTCAACAGAACCCTGTCTCCACTATTGCCAAGCCAACCCGAACCAGGACTCCCACCTAAATTAGTTGTGATAATCTTCGGCCCACTCGGACTGCCCCAATAACCCCAGGTGTTGTTGTCGTGAGAGAGAAGAGCAAAGCCGAGTCCCGGGATACTGACGTTGGCATTGATCGTGTGGGCAACACCCGAATTATCAGTGATACTCCAATCCTTGATATTAACATCGCTTGCATTTGGATTGTAAAGCTCAATCCATTCATTCCTTCCTTCATCTCCGTGAGTCATATCAACATCATAATAAACCTCATTGATCACAATATTTGTATAAGTAGACGTGGACGTTGAAGTAGCTGTTTCGGTTGAAGAAGCGGTAGACGTAGCGGTAGCGGTTTTAATCGAGAATTTATTATCTTTTATGTTTTCCTTACTCGAAAAATATGCCTTCGTTAGACCCGCCCCTAGAAAAACCACAAGAGACAGGGCGAACAGAAGCTTCAACTGTTTACTTTTTTTTGACATTTTTACCACCTTTTTTTAAAGGTTTCTTATTTTTATTTGATTGTTTTTTTTCTTTTTTTATCGTTGGTGTTTTATTTGCTCTTTTTCTATTAGTTTTATTTTCTTTTTTCATTGCGTCTTCTATTCTCTTTTGAATAATATTTTTTGTTTCTTTTCGGATGTTATTTATCTCTTCAAAAATAATGATGATCGCTGGAATGACAATTACGAGAATAAGCCCCGGTAGAGTTTTGACATACGATAGAAGGTATCCCAAAAGGGGTATTGCAAATAATTCCTTGCCAACTATTTGTTCGGGGCGCACTTGGCCGTTGTCAGGCGTGCTATTTGCATCTCCTTTGGTTATATAATTCGGAAGGCCTGTGCTGTCCTTTATCTCGACTATCCTGTGTGTAACTAACTCTTTGTCTTCTTTTTTAGTTTTATCCCCATTTGGTTCATAAACGAATGTTACGATATCTCCTACCCTATATTCAGATACTGGTCTCACAACAATAGAACTACCAACCGGTATAGCCGGACTCATCGATCCCGAGCTAACAGACAAAATTTTAATATTACCATTAATTGGGAGAAGAGAGATCAGTACGATCATGCCTATTAGAAACAAGAAAACTAAAATAACGTTAAGTGTAATTTTTCCGATTTTTACCCAAATATTCATTTTCAAATCCTTAGTTGGACCGCTAAGAGCTTAGCGGTCCTCAAAGAATTCAAGCTTTAGCTTGTTCTTCCTTCAACGATGAAGTCCCACTCCATCGATTGACCCATGAGCGAAGATTGATCTCCGCCCGTGTCAGGAAGCCAAACCGTGGCTTTCATATCTTGTGAGCTACCAGGGACTAGGGATGACCAATGGCCACCGAACAAATCAACCTCTCCCATTGTGCTGATCGGTCCTTCATAGACGGTATATTGCATTACGCCAGACATTCTACCGACTTCTATCTTAACCCAAGCAGCATTCCACAGGTCGTTTGGCCCCGAAGGAACTGCATCATCATTGACGTCTGTTACGCTGAGAAGCAACTTGTTGGCAGGCAGATTGCTCGGACCACCAAACCATGGCGCACCATAGTTCTGGATACCATAAAGGTCTGATGTTTGCATGTCGCCAGGTGCGGCTGGACCATATTCAAATCCATCGATCTCTCCAGCTTCTCCGTTTACCCTGATCTCTAATGTGCCAGTTGCAAATGTGTTATCTGAAATGTCAACAGAGCTTGAGAAATAAGCACTTGTCGCACCAGCAGCAACTGCGCCAACAGCAACGATTACTAATAAACTCTTGATAATTCTAAACATATTTACCTCCAATTATTTTTTCAATAATTGTTTTTAACCTCGCAAAACCTCGACCGCGTTTTGCTTTTGATAACAAAAAAAAGACGCCGTAATAGACGCCCCCTGTCCGTTCCCCCAATAGCTGCAACCATTTGCTTGAGCCATTCTTTCTCCCATCCAACTTGTACCACGACAGTATACCCACTCCAAAACCTTGTCAATACCTTTTAAATTTCGCGCCCGCCTAGGTAGTCAATCCACTTCTGCCAATTCGGAATTTGCGGGCTTTTAGCAAGGTCCTTGGCCGCACTTTCGACGGGTTGGTTTTGTTCTACAACGTCAACTCTGACTACCTTTTCGCCCGGCATTTTTAACCCGAGTTTCTTTCGTGCTTCAAGCTCAGCGAACGTCTCGGTCTTATAATAAGCAATTAAGTCCTCTAGTTTATCTCTCTGGTCGTTAAGAGTCACGATGTCACTTCTCAGTGATTTCATTTTCTTTGAGGTTTGATAGTTAAAGTAAACTGCTTGATATAAAAGAAAGGAAATGTAAATCAAAAGCGCTAACAGTATAATCGGCACGTAATTAAAACGCGCCTTCTTTTCCCCTCCTGGGGAAATTCCATGTAGCGATGTTTTGGTCTCGTTCACAGCCAAATTATATCAAAAAGAAAGGACTATCCTACCATCTTGTCTGCGGCGGCTCTTCATCTTGCTTATGAGTTTCTGCTGTTTCTTGGTGGTGCTCGACTTTCGAGTCAGTGGCAGCTCTATGAGCGCTCGGTTCAATCTTTTCGACCCTTGCCTGTTTTTCCTGCCTCGCGACAACCCAACCATAGCCATAATAACCAGCAGTTGCCAACGCACTAGCGAAAACTACCATCGCCAAGACCAGTATCCAAGCGCTCCAGTTAATAGTCGAGTCCTTTGTATCTTCGGCCGAGCTTATTCTCCCCTCTTTGGCAACTTCAACCGTTTCACTAGAGCTAGAAGTTGAAGCACCTTTACTTTCCACTCGAATAATTCTTGGCTCAACATCGCTTTTATAGCCCGTGTCTTCTGCCCTTGCGATTTGGACTGGCGTTTCAACTTCTTCCTGGGCAGCCGCTAGAAGCTCAAAGCTGCCAAGATCAATAACTGTCTTGTTACCCACAGAGTTTAAAGCCGTTAGGACAACGCTATGGGTTCCAAGGCCAAGCCCCAACGTGTCAAATTCTATCCGCCAATTTCCTGTAAGATCAGCTATCGTCGAGAAGGTCGTTAGTGTTGAGTGCACTGTAAGCATAATCTGTGCCCCTGGATCCGAGGTGCCTTCAAAAATAATTTTTGATCCTTGTGTTATCGATCCGGTTAAACTTCCCGAAGTAATATTTAGGAATGGAACGCTGGTATCGATTTTGAAGTCGAGAGTTATCTTTTTAGTTGCGACTTGCGTAATGTTTCCCGCTTCATCTGTTAATTCCAGATTCTCAAGCGGCAATTTTGTGTCTTGGGACGGATCAGTTGCTTCAACAATATAATTCGCCTGAAAATAATCTCTCCCGCCGGGAACAATCACTTTCTGCCAATCAAGCTCACGTCCGTAAATTGAGCCGGTTACAGAGACAGTGTCCGAACTGTGATTGTTAGGGATAAACTTAAGGTACACCAAATCCCCGATTATGGCAGTTTCTCCGGGTATCGCTGGTTCTGCGCCATAAAAGCCATGAGGAGAGTGATAGTCGCAAATAAGATTTATATTCCAAATTTCCACATATTCTGAACTTTGATCCTCCCTCCCTCCTAAACTTATCTGGTGGGTTCCTTCGGGAATCAGCCCCTGGAGCTCCAAAGGCGTAGTGGTCTTTGACCCAAGAGAATATTCACCCGCCCCAACAAAGTCGGTTTCATCCACCGGCAAAATCGAACCATCCATAAACAAACCAATATCATAAAGAGTTGCGCTCTCCCCGAGTTGGAATAAAACATTTAAACCCGCGTCGCTCATATTTATGTATTCATCTGCAGAGGTTATGATCGAACCCAGTTCGAGATATCCTGCGTCAATCTCTTTTGTACTCACGGATTCAGCCCTTGCCCTCTGGGGCGAAAACCAGAGCAGAACCGGTATCGCAAATATAATTGTCAGGGTTATGATCGTGATTTTTCTTAAAGATATCATGGTTTGATTCCTCTTTGTTATATAGATTGTTATATAAAAAGCCCCGCGAACTGCGAGGCCATAGCCGATGCCATAGCTTATTTAAAGCGAATGTACCATATCGTCAAGAACTGTCAAGCCCCCAAAAAATCAAATTGGGAAATCCTGCGATCTCCCAATTTGATTTATATATTTTAGTGATATCACATTTGTGCTCCTTAATTTCCGATCAAATCATTTAATGCACGATCGTATACCGACTCCGGCGTACCAAAGATCTGAACATAAACACTTGTTGGGTAACCTTCGATATTCACTTTCAATTTTGCATAACCAAACTCTGTATAGGTTGGTGAAAGCATATTTTCAAGATGGCTAGGACTTTTTTCCCACGCAATCATAGCATCGTCCACACTGGAAAAATTAATCGCAAGGTTTTCGCCAGCTTTTTTATAGCTATATCCTTCAGATGCTACAAAGTCCCATGCGTTTCTTCCCTCGGGCGACTGGTGGTCAAAATAGTCCACCCTATCCATATCAACGGCCTTATCTTGCGCCGCCTTTGCGAGTTTATCATTCCAAGTAAGTGGAGCTAATTTTTTAGATTTCCTTAATTCGTTGACCAAAAGGAGTGACTTGTCGCTGCCCGAAACGCTACTGGCTGAAACAGAACCAAACCCACTAGTCAGAACAAGAACAATGATTACAAATCCGCTGAAAACCGAGATCTTTAGAATGTTTTTTAATTTATTATCCATTTCCCCTCTTATTTAACGCTCGTACATCCGCTATGAAGTAGTATACCATGTTATATAACAAAAGTCAAGTTGGCAAATATTCCTGTTTAAAATAACAGCGGAAAAAATTTAGCAAACAAAAAAATGCCCAAGGACATTTTTTTTGGTCGGCCTGGCTGGGATCGAACCAGCGACATACGCCTTATAAGAGCGTCGCTCTGACCACTGAGCTACAGGCCGTTTACTTCTGCAGTAATAATATACCTAAGAACTATTGCTTTTCAAGCCAATTTCACATTTAATATTAATAAGTCATTAAAAATTTATTCAATGGAAGATATAAAAGGAGGAAGCTCTCGAAAGCCGGTGGCTCTCTCAAGTAAGCAGGAAAACGTCCCCATCAAAGTAAAGAAGCGCTATGGTAAGACGGTCTTGATTGTTTTTTTGTGTCTTTTTGCCCTACTGGTTGTTTCCTATGCTGCCTTAACCATCGCATCAACCGACAAATCGCTTCCCTATCTTAGTTTAGTTGGTAGCTCTGTCGGTAACAAATCGAAGGCAGAGGTCTTCATGACAGTTAAAAGATTAGCTCAAAGCCGGCAAGATCAAAAAATAACAATTAAATTCAGCGATTCTGAAGAATCTAAAAGCTTTAAGGACATTGGACTCGACTTAAATATCAATCAAACCGTTGAGAAAATTTACAGTTTTGGCAAAATTAACGGAATTTTTCCCTCACCGCAATATATCCTCGCCACCGCGACGGGAACACTCAAGGTTCAACCTCTGACCTCTTGGAATTCAGATGTTTCTAAGCAAATATCAGATATGGTTATCAGCAAGAAAAAGAACGCTGAAGGTCCGAAAATTAAATATGCTGATGGCAATGTTCAGTTTGAAGAAGAAAAGGACGGTTACAGCTATGTCGTATCACAGCTGAAGTCCGACCTTGAAACATGCTATCTGAAAAAAACTTGTAACTTGGTAGACGCTAATAGAATTGTGCTTAAAAGCAATGTTTCGGCAAGCGAACTTATGCTTTATAAGGACCAAATAGCGCAGACGGTAAATCAAAAGATATCTCTTAAATACGGAAGCAAAAAATTTACCTTAAACCCTGAAGACATAGTCGGCTTTATAGATCCGGAGCAGGTTGTAATTGAGAAGAAAGTCGCGTTTAACGATCAGGCGATCGACGACTATCTTGATGGCATCAGCGGCAAAGTCAATACAAAGGGTAAAAACAAGGTTATTTCTACATACGACGGCTCAGTTTTATCCGAAGGAACGGAAGGTGTCGTTCTGGACGTTGTTAAAAGTCGCGATGAAATAAAAGCTGCATTAGAAAACAAAAACCCAACTGTTCAACTTCTTGCCACAACCTCACCAATCAATGAGGAGTTCATCGGGCCTGGCTTCACTCCAGGCAAATATCCTGGGAAATTCATCGAGGTTAATCTTTCCGAGCAAATGCTCTATCTGATGGAGGGAACAAACAACGTCGGATCTTATCGCGTTTCGACTGGAAAGTGGTCAATGCAAACGCCAACAGGAGAATACTCTATTAACGACAAAACATCGCGGGCCTACAGCGCAACCTACGAGCTTTATATGCCTTGGTGGATGTCCTTTATTGGCTCTCAATATGGAATCCACGAACTTCCAGAATGGCCAGACGGCACAAAAGAAGGAGAGGGCCATCTTGGCACACCAGTGTCCCACGGATGCATTCGGCTGGGAGTCGGATCAGCAGAAGCGGTTTACAACTGGACTGACGTCGGAACACCAGTTTATATTCACAGATAAGCTTCCAAAAAACGGCCGAATAACCGTTTTTTGCTTTATCTCTTAACTTTTTTAGACGAGGATTTCGCTTGAGTACGCTGTACGGGTATTTTCTTTGGTTCTCTCTGTTTGATTTTTGGAACGCGGATTTCGAGCATCCCTTCTTTAATTTCCGCGCTTGCGCCTTCAGCATCAACGTAGGACGGCAAGCTTATGGTTCTTGAAAAAGAACCATAAGAACTTTCAAGATGATAGTAATCTTCTCCTTTTGACTCTTGTTTGAATTTGCGCTCACCTTTAAGGATAATCCTGTTTTCTTCAATCTCAACATCAAGATCCTCATCTTTTACACCAGGAATATCGGCCTCGATGACAAATTCCTCGCCTGTTTCTCTTACAGAGACCGAAGGATAAAAAGTTGCCGAGTGCGCTTGAACGGGCTCCTCGAAAAAGCGGTCGATGTCTTCGCGCATATTCATCATTTCACGCCATGGCGACCATGGCACTAAACCTCTAGGCATACTACCTCCATGATTACTCAAATTTTCTTTATTTTCGTCAATCTCTTCGCTAACCTCATTAGTCAATTGACCAAACAATGTCTCGAGCCCTTCGTCAAAATACCGAAAAATAAACTCGACAGGAAGCTCGAAAAAATGTGCAATCTTAAGTGCGAGCGCAACAGAGGGAACGCATTTTCCGGACTCCAAAGCAATGACCGATTGCCTTGAGATATCGAGCTTTTCAGCAAGTTCCCCTTGCGTTAAATCGGCCTTTTCACGGTACTGCCTTAAATAAACCGCTAGGCTTTTATTCATCTCCATTTCAGCTAAAATTGTAAAGTAAACTTTACAATTTGTCAACCATGAAAACCTTCAGCGCCATTGCATTGAAAAAACAAATCAGCTTTTATATTTATATCTAAAATATTTAATACTATGGAATTAAATCACATTGAGAAATTGATCCAAAAAACTGGTAAAGAGCTCAAACTACCCGAGAACGTCGTCGAACAAATCATTCGTCCCGAGCGAATTGTTGATGTGAATTTTGCCGTACGAATGGACAGCGGAAAAACTAAAAGTTTTCGTGGTTTCCGCGTTCAGCACAACAACTCACGCGGCCCCTACAAGGGCGGTTTGCGCTACCACACAGACGTCTGTCTCGACGAAGTAAAAATTCTAGCAGCTTTAATGAGCTTGAAAACAGCCGTGATTGATATCCCCTTCGGAGGTGGAAAAGGTGGCGTTTGCGTCAACCCCAAAGACCTCTCTAAGGAAGAATTGAAAAATTTGACACACGCCTTTGCGGAATCAATAAGTGACGTTATTGGTGAGAGAAAAGACGTACCTGCTCCTGACGTTAATACTAACCCTCAAATCATGAAGTGGTTCAAAGAAGCATATGAAAAGAAAACTGGTAAAAAGGAGCCGGGATTGATTACCGGCAAAGCAATCAAAGACGGCGGAATTAAAATACGAGATGAAGCCACCGGTCTTGGAGGAGCTGCTGTAGTTTGGGAGGCCGCAAAAATATTGGGTAAAAAACCAAGCGAAACTACGGTTGCAATCCAGGGCTTTGGAAATGTAGGAAGTCACCTGGCTCATCACCTAGAACATATGGGCTTTAAAATCGTCGCCATCGCAGATTTTGACGGAGGCGTGTCTCACGTTGACGGTTTAAATTATCACGAGACACACAAAAAGGTGAAAAAGGGGGAAAAACTTCATCAGATTTGCCATTGTTCGCTGCACGGCGAGTCAAAAGATTGTTGTTTTGTGGACAGGGAAAAAATCCTAGAACATGAAGCTGATATTCTTATTCCTGCGGCAGTTGGGGATCAGATAACCGAAAAGAATGCGTCTCGCGTCAGAGCAAAAATAATAGTTGAAATGGCTAACCACCCCGTTGATGAACAAGCGGAGAAGATTCTTGAAAAGAAGAATGTCACCATTGTTCCAGACATATTAGCCAATGCCGGCGGTGTTCTTGCGAGCTATTTCGAATGGCAAGAAAATGTTGAAAACAAAAAAATGTCATATCAGCAAGCTCGTGATCTTTTGGTTCGAAAAATGAAATCCGCTTATCAGGACGTTAAAAAAATCGCCGATAAAAGCCGAATCTCTTTAAGAGAAGCTGCGTATCGTCTTGCGTTGATGCGAATAACTACTGCCTCCAAAAAACGGGTATAATTAAACCAAACAAGGAGAGGAATGCGGTTTTTTCTCGCGCGTTTTAAGTTACAGGATAAATTTAAAAAAATCAGGGTAACCCCGAGTTGGTTTCGCCTTGGCCTTTTTTTGATTGTCTTGGGGCCCGGAATAATAACTGGTGCTGTTGATAATGACATCGGCGGCATAGCTACTTACTCTTCGGCCGGTGCCTCTTACGGTTACCAATTGTTGTGGGTTGTAGCCCTCGCCACAATCCCGCTAGCCGTGATCCAGGAAATGAATGCCCGTATGGGCGCGGTTACAGGCAAAGGCCTGGCCGCTTTAATCAGAGAAAATTTTGGCTTAAGAATTACAATGTATTCCCTAATCGCCCTGTTTCTTGCTAATTTTGCCAACATTATTGCGGAATTTGCCGGAATTGCCGCAGGTGGAGAAATTTTCGGAATCTCTAAATTCATCTCTATTCCTGTGGCAGTCATTTTGCTCACATATTTTATTTTAAAAAATAGTTCCCACAAGATTGAAAAGATTCTGCTTGTTTTTTGTTTGTTTTATATCGCTTATATCGTAACCGGTTTCTTGGCACACCCCGACTGGCACAGCGCCCTATCTGGAACCATCGTTCCGTCACTAGATCTTCAGGATATAGGCCTCGTAACAATGGCTATCACTGTAATCGGAACAACAATTGCCCCGTGGATGCAGTTTTATCAACAGGCTGCGGTTGCAGAGAAAAAAATACGGATTAAGGACTATCGCTATGAGGTTTGGGACACTTATGCCGGAGCTCTTATAACGGAGGTCGTTGCCTTTTTTATCGTTTTAGCAACTGCAGCAACTTTATACAAAAACGGTATCGTTATAGAAACGGCCGCCGATGCCGCGCGAGCTCTTGTTCCCCTGGCTGGGAGATTTGCCGGAGAATTGTTTGCCTTTGGGCTGGTTAGCGCTGGCTTCATGGCAGCGCTTGTACTGCCAATTTCCACCGCATTCTCAATATCAGAGGGATTTGGATGGAGCGCTGGTCTTGATCGAAAATTCAAAGACGCAAAGCAATTCTACACCTTGCTTCTTGCTTCGATTGTTTTGGGCGCAGGTATTATCTTGCTGCCAAACCTCAATCTTATTAAGATCATGCTTTTCTCACAAACGATCAATGGCATCCTTCTGCCTGTGGTTTTAATCTTAATGCTTGTTATAGTTAATAAGGAATCTGTGATGGGTACACACACCAATACGAAAGCCCAAAATATTATAACAATTGCCACTGCCTCCGGCGTAATTCTTTTAACGCTGTCTTTAATCGCTTTTACATTTTTAGGAAAATAGAAAAATGAGATTTACAGAAAACATTGTAGGACTACCCGTATATAACCGACGCAATCAACGCGTAGGCAAGCTAACCGATCTAATTATTTCAATCAAGGGCAACTATCCCATTGTTAAAGCGGTGGTAATCGATTTTAGACAAATTGCCTATATCGGAGAAACGCCGCTTATCGAAAAAGCGAACAACATAAAACTGATTGTTCCTTACGCCCAAATTTCTTTCAGTTCGCAAAAAGTAAAGCTTTTACTCAAAGAGGAAGAACTTCATTCAAGTTATATGACTAAAGATGAAATTTTGTTGGGCAGAGATATAATTGACGCCACCATTGCCACATCCAGCGGTCAGTCGATCGGAAGAGTCAACGACGTCGTCGTATTCGAAAAGGAGAAATATCTGGAAGTTTTTGGACTAGGTGTCGGTGTAATCGGCATTGTTGCAAAGCTTGGTCTTGAAATTCCGATTGAACTTTTAGACAAGGGTTTTGGTAGGTCATTTGTCGAAACAGTCATCAACTGGAAATATGTCAAAGATTATCGACCGCACAAGAATGAGATTGTTCTATCTGTCGCAAAAACTATTGAAGCGGAAGATCAAATCGACTATGTTCAATCACGAGAAGTAAAAGAACCGAGCAAACTAAAGAAACCTCCATTTATAGTCATCCCCTGGCTTTTTATCGAAAAAGCTTTTAGAAGAAAAAAATAAAAGATCGGAGAAAAAATGAGTAAAACCCAAGAGAACTTGGCCAAAGCGGTTACAGGCGAATCTCTCGCCCGCGCCAAATACACCCTTTTTGCCATCATCGCTCGCGATGAGGGCTACGAGGGTATCGCTAGAATTTTCGAGGAAACGGCTGGCAATGAATATGAGCACGCAGAGAGAGAATTAGAATTCCTCAAAGACAAAATCAAAGTTTCACAAGGGATTGAGATAGGGCCCGCCGGCAAGACCGCAGAAAACCTCCAGGCCGCAGCCGATGGTGAAAACTTCGAAACATCGAGCATGTATCCAGGTTTTGATAAGGTCGCCCGCGATGAGGGTGAAGATGAAATAGCAGATATCTTTAAAGAAGTTGGCGAGGTGGAAGAAAAGCACCGCGATAGATATCTTGCAATCTTAGAACACGTTAAATCTGGCACTGTCTTTAAAAGAGATGAAGAGATTGAATGGAAATGCTTAAACTGCGGCTATGTTCACAAGGGCAAGGAAGCGCCCGAAAAATGCCCTGCGTGCGGAAAACCACAAGCATGGTATGAACCAAGAGGGCTAAACTTTTAAGCGTGATCTGAATAAGCGATTGCGAAACCAACGATTCCAATTGCAATCTCGACTATTCCAGCCCACTCCGCTACTGTTCCGAACCATTCCCATGTTGGCACGAGCGCGATAATTCCTAGAATTATCATGATAAGCGAAATGATTCTTAATGCTATCTTTGACATCTTTCCTCCGCTTTAATTATCATTTATTATTTTGTACAACTTGTTTGGAAACCTTTCAAGGTATCGGCAATCGACTTGTCCGTTAAACCTTGAATGTCTTGCGGGGCTTCTTCCCATGTAGAATATGTAAAAACGAACCCCTGACATCGCGCAACTTCGGTTTGTGGAAAAAGCGCTTTGCTTTCGTCATTCCACTTATTTTCTTTATAAACATAGATCGTGAGTGGCGTTGCCACCCCACCGCTAGCACTATATTTTTGATCGGACGTTTTAAGATCAAATGATATCGCTGATTCGACTTGTTCCTTCGGTGCGTGCGCCGTCTTAACTTCGTAACCTTTCCAGATGTCAGTGAAGGTTACGCGAAAACCGTAGTCCATATTGTCGTATACATGCCAGTCAGATAATTTGTTCGAATCAACGATTGTTGTCCCTGGTTCAGGAGAACTGGTATTGCTTGCATCAACCTGTGGTGTTGGAACCGCTTCGACTTGATTCTTTTGGTCTTTTCTTAAGAGCACAAAGACAACCACAACTGCAATTGCTGCGAGGATAATGATCGTAAAACCAATTTTATATTTATTCTCTCTCTTCATTATCTCAACTATAACATAAATATGTGGGGTCTTAGCAAATCCCCGCCTCTCGGCGGGGATTATAACTACATACCCTTATATTCCCACGTCACTTTATCACCGCTATGAGTTATGTATTTATCTGCCGAAACATCTAGCTGTTGCCCGTTGACCGAATAAAGCCAAAATTCTGTCGAGGTTGCTTTAAGGCCGTTGATACTTAAAACCATTACCCCGAATGAGCTTTCTGATGCTTCGACCAGATATTTAGATTTGAGTAGTTCATATGCGCTTTGACCCTCTACGCCGTCATAGTTTATGGTTTTGGTTTGCTCAGAAACCAAGCTCGAGCTGGTTGTGGCATTATGTTTTTGATACCAAAAACCATATCCCCCACCGACAATTATGAGCGCTGCGACTATCCCGATTATTACTTTAAGATTTTTTTTCATGAATCTCCTTTTTTACTTTTTTTACCTGATAACAAGAATCTCATGGTCAAAAAACATGAGATTATCTCCTCTCGACCGAAGGAATCCCCTAGCGGGGTCTGCTTACTGGTTTTCTGACTCCCCCCGTAGAATAAACCACGGAGGATTACAGTAGCGGGACTGTGGCGGAATTAAACCGCACTTCCCCCCTATTAACATAATAGGGATTGCGCAAGCAGTCGTTATCTCAAGGTGCCATACTAGCAAAACAAAAGACGCAAATATTGTCAAACTTTCTGCCCAATCAGTAAAAACAATAAAAAATTCTTATATTTTGAGTGAACGATTCTCGATTTGACAAAGGATACGGCGGATGTCAGAATATTTATAGAAATTAAAAAGGAAGGGGAAAATGAAAAAGGCAAAAAAGACCCCCAAAGTTGTTTTAGTGGTTTTGATAACCTTATTGGTGGTCGCTGGATTATTTATTTTTAGATCTTACATTTTAGGAGGTTTGGGAATTGGCGCAAACGTGGCAGGTGAAACAAATCTTGCCGTGAAGTATGCAAATACCAACGGACTCCTAAAAGATGTCCTTGTCGGTGTTTCCGGTTCAACGGATGCCGCCACAAATCAAAAATATATCGGGTTGACAGGCGCCAGTGCCACCTCCACCGCCACGGGTACGTCCTCTACAGCCACCACAACCGCCACAGCAACTTCTTCGGCCACAACTACAGCAACACCAAGCAATGGTTGTGTTAATCCTGCGAATGTTAAAGCCACGATTAACGGATCGCCGTTTCACCTCGGTCTTGCAAAGAACGTATCGACCATAAATGAAATTAACTTTGGCACCAAGGATCAGGTTCTGGACTCTTTGACCTACTCTTCCCATGGACTGTGGTTAAGTCGCCAAAATACATTTTTACGGGTTAAATCTATCCCCGGCAACAATGATCCCCTGGATGTGACAATCAAATTCACTGGCGCGACACTTAATAACCAATCGATCAAATTAGTCAACAAAGATCCGCTTGAAGTCGGTGATACCTATTCTGTTGATACAACGGCCAACACTGCTACATTACATTTTACGGCAAATAATGACGATTCAGATATAGACGGTGTCGCTATTTACTTCTACTGCAGCGGCGTGAGTCCATCCACGGTAAATTCTCTCCGGCAAGGAACGGTTTCAGGGAGCTTCGATCTCGGATCAACCAAGACAGTTACGAGAGTCAGGTTGAATACTCTCCCGGGAACGATCAATTCGACCTGTCTTAAAACGGACATAAACGCGCAAACCTCGACTGATGGACAGACATGGGCAAATGATAAGACATCGGGAAGTAACACCGAACTTGTCTTCGACCAACCAGTGCAAGCTAGATACGTAAAATATATATTCACGCTAAGATCCTGTAACCAGACCGAAACACCAAAAATATTAAGCGCAGTGGTGGCAGGGCCAGTCGCAGGCGCTACTGCAACCGGTTCCTCCAGCACAACCGTAACCGGTACAGCAACCTCGTCAGCTACGGCTACGCCCGGTATCTTCACATGGGAAGGATGCGTTGACGGAACGGGAGATCTAACAATCGAAGGAAGCGAAGTGACCAGTGCAACGGGAAATTATGATGGAATTGGTGCAAATCGGAATGATTGCACAGCAGAATACCGAGGAAAAACAAAAGGCATATATTCAGGCAACTTAACTGGTTGTCTGAAGGTTTCGTTAAATGAGCTGGCTGCCAGCGGAACTGATCCGCTCAGGGTCGGGATATCAAATCGTATTTCGCTTGGTACATCGGCCACCCAGCAGTCAAGGCACGAAAAGGATTCGCCGACCGCAACTACCGAAAGCAATCTCGGACCAGCTTTCAAGGTGCATATCGCCGATAACTCAGGTGGAGCATATAATTACAAATTCCAGTTAACTTGCACTGAATTTGCCGCCGCTACCGCTACTGCAACTTCAACCACTTCAACCACAGCCACTACGTCCGCGGTCACGGAACCACCGGTACCATGTGACGTTGAAAGACCAATCACCTGCGTTGAGCCGAGCCCGGTAGCCACAACAACCACAACGGTTGATGCCAATGGACAGACCTGTACTAGCCAAATCTGTATCGCCGGAACAACGCCAACTCCAACATCGACCACAGCTAGCGGACTTTTCGATACCCCGTCCGGAAGCGCAGCGGGGTTCCTGGTCAATGGGATCAAATCGGGTCTCTCGTTCTACCTAATCATCGCTGGTGTACTCATTGTCGGCGGAGTAATTGTCTTCAGAATCCTCAAAGCCGAATAATAATTCAAGGAGTAGTTCGGGTGAAGAAAGCAATTAAAATTGTTAAATCGTTTATAGTACTGATCGTTGTTTTCTATGTGATTTTTGCGATTGCTAATTTCCCAACCATTTTAAAGCTCGTAAAAAACGAGCAAACCGGCACAACCTCAAAGAATCAAGATCGCCTCGATGCCTTGAACAATATTGATATCATCGAGGAGGACAAAAACAACAAGTCGCCAAAATACAGAAGTTACACAGTCGCCGCCGACTCTTCTAGCTACTTCAAAAACGATTGGTTTTATTATCCGCGCCTAAACATCGAAGGGGCTGTGGAATGGAACGTAGCGAAGGATCACATTAATAGCGAGATGATAAATTATCTCACTCACCTCTCCGGCACTGCGGCTCCCTCCGAAAATGGCGATATGCTGATTTCAGGGCATAGCTCCTACTATTGGTGGGCCGAAGGAGCTTACAAAGATATTTTCGCTCCCTTAGTTAGTGCAAAAATTGGAGATTACATTGTGGTCAAGAGAAGCAACATCGCCTACCAATACAAGGTCGCCGACATCTTTGAGATTGGAGCTTATGACGACCTGTCTCTCTCTATTGGCGGAACAAACAAAAGAAATCTCTATCTACTCACGTGCGTGCCTGTCGGCACAAATTTAAAACGGCTTATAATTAGAGCCGATCTCGAGAAGATATTCTAGGTCTTAATCTTTCGTTACAGTAACGATTCCACCAGCCAACAAGCCGTTTAGTGTTTTACCCGTTTTAATAACTGACGGAAGCTGCAAAACCAGCATATTGATTAAAAATAAGTCGAGGGGAAACCAGATTTTAAAAAGTAATGTCGCGAAGCTAGCCGCAGACAATGCAGCATAAATAAATTTATTTATCGGCTTATATTCCTTCGCCCAATGAGTATCGAAAATCATCATACCCAAATCCCTGCCGCCTTCCAAAAACAAAAAGACAAGGTTGTAAACAAAGAAAACAATGACGTAAACGGCCCGATCGCTTAGGGAATCGGTTGTTAGCGGCAGAAAAATTTGGGAAATCAAAACCACCGCGACAACGTTGATAATTGCCGGAAAAACTTTTTCTAGAATATTCGTTTTACGCATTACTTATATTGTAACAAAACTGGCTAAGTTTTGCTTGCACCTAGAGGTCATTTTCTGAAATAACTACCACACCGTTTTTAGCTAAGAGGTCCGCTGTAACACCACGCCCCTTGGTTTTTTGATGCGAAAAAGTCCCATCGTGTATCATGTGCACGCCGCAAGACGGGCTGCCATCTTTCAAAATTGCTTCTTTGACTTTATATTTTTTAGCGAGCTTTAAAACGGACTTTGCTCCATCCTCAAATCCCTTGGTTGGGGGCTTGCTTAATCTCGAGTATAGTTTTCCAGCACCTCCCTCAATCGGGTCTCGCGGCGTCGGTAATCCTCCCATCTCCTCTGGACACACGGGAATCAGTATTTCCTTTTTAGACAACTCCAAAACTTTCTTATTTTTATTATTTTTTCCGTCCCATCGACACCGATAGCCCAAAAGACAAGCGCTACAAAGTTTCATATCTTTTTAGTAAATGATTTACCATTCGGGAGCTTGCATTGCTCGGGATAGGTTTCGAGGATTGGAAATCCTGCCTTAGAGCATCTATCAAAGCTATCGATGTCTTCCAGAACCTGATTAGGTATATCTGCGGGGTTTCCGTGACGGACCCAGTCCCCTTCACTGTCTTTTATCCAATTGTCTTCCCCGCCTCTGATTAAAAGTAAAACCACTCCCGCCACAAGGAGGATCCCGACCACTAGAATTATCTTCCAAATGCTCTTCATCTTGGTTTGATTCTATCAGAAAAAGCGTAAAATAAAATTATAAAAATAAATTTGGGGGAATGATGGCAAATAAAAAAGAAGTCAAAGAGGGAGAACCCGAGAAAGAAAACAAGCCAGAAGTGAAAGAAGAGAAAAAGGAAGAACCAAAAGAAGAAAAAACTGGGCAGAAAGATCAAGCCGCGCAACCAGCTCCCGAGCCAGCAGCTGCACCCCAGGCGCCACCAGCACAACCTGCTGCTGCAACTACTCCGGCACCATCAGCCCAACCAGCACCAGCCCAACCAGCACCAGCCAAATCAAATAACACCCTAATCGTCTGCTGCTGCGCAGGTGCAGCCGTACTTTTAATAGTCGTTGTCTTGCTGGTTATTCTCGTAACTTATTTTCCGATGATTCAAACGATGTACATCGATTCACGCCTTGGAGGATAAAAAAGCATGAAAATATCGAGCCCTGATTTTGCTGATAATGGAGCAATGCCGCTTAAATTCACTCGTGACGGGGAGAATCTGCGTCCAACCATTAGGTTGAGCGACGTTCCCCCTGGCGCAAAAAGCTTGGTGGTCATTATGGACGACCCAGACGCTCCAATGGGAACATTTCTCCACTGGACAGCATGGAATATTCCTCCGGATACTTCGGAAATTCCAGGAGATAGTTTGCCCGATGGATCAGTTGAAGGACCAAACGGAAGAGCAGAGATCGGTTATACAGGTCCTTGTCCCCCTGCGGGAACCCACCGGTATATTTTTCATCTTTTCGCACTCGACAAAGCCCTCGATTTAGCGCCCGATACATCAAGGGATGATTTAGAGATCAAAATGGCAGGCAGGATTTTATCAAAATCGGAACTAACCGGCCTTTATAGTAGCTCGCAAACCGAGAAAGAATAGAACTTTGATCTTAGCTTTGCCCTTTTAAGATCAAAATACTTAGCACGAATGCAATCGTAAAGAATATCGCTCCGTAAAAACAGGGCGTCAGAAATGGGTTTTTCCCTGTGGCACATCCGGTAGTACATTCCTTTTTGCCATACCAATCTATCAATTCGATTGTAAAATTTGTCCATGCAAAAATCACTCCGGCCGCTAAAATGGCAAACTGCGCAATTATAATATTTTCCACATTTCCCTCCGCTCCTGAATTCCGCTCCCCTTTGGGGAAGAAAGTTCAGGAAGCCCTGACACCAACCGCACTCGTCATAACAAGACGTAGTCCATTTGACAGTAAGGTTCGATGTTATGGGCAAAAATTATTATTTTTATATTAGTTTTATTTTATCACTATTATATTTCGCGTTTCAACCTGTAATTTATATAACTTTGTTGATTGTTATATAACTTACATATCTTTGTTCGGGTTTCAATAATTTCTAATATAATTCTGTTCGGGATGATTTGACAGGGTGTGGATAACTTACCGCGAACTGTTGAAAACTAAAAAACCGGCTCTCGCCGGCTATCAATTCAAATCCAAAAAGAGATCAGATCACACTTTTCTGGTAACAATCCTCACAATACACTTTCTCGGGTCTCTGCGGGGCATACGTGGTCTCAAACTCCTCTTTACACCGTCCCTCATGGCCGTGGCCAGATTCCTCGCACATACATTGGCGCTCGTATAGAACACGCGGGTTACGAAGCGCAAACAACTTTTTAAATCTAACATCAGGATGTAGCACCGGAATGGGAATATTGTTCTTAATATAAAACAAAATTTCTTGAGGCATTATTTTAAACGGCTTCCCGGTTTCCTTGCACTTAATCACCCCATCGAGCACCTTCTGTATCCTATCGTTTGAGTCGGCATAATACGCAATATCATCTTCTGGATCATAGCTTTCGCCCTCGTATTGCGTTTGAAAATCGTTCTCCTGCCATCTTGCGCCAATTTTTTCTACCTCGTCTTTGGTTTTAGGAAAATAATCCATCGCCACAGTTTCGTTATACGAGAAGACAGAATATTTTGCCGGGAAGTATTCTCCCCACTCTCCACTTTTTTTCATATTTCCAATAATTTCCGTCACCTTCTTTTCATACTCTTCTTTTGAATATTGCTTGTTTAAAATACAAAATTCTCTCTTCTTCAATCCAACACATCCTAAGCAATTATTCGTTTCGCAAAAATTGCAATAATAATTATCCCGGCCTGATGGCATAAAGGCACAAAATATATTTTTATAGCCCGCTATACTTGTTCCCTCATAGCAGAGTTCCATTTCGGCGACATAATTTAAATCGCGGCAATCGCGTCCCTTATCATCAATGTTGGAGATCCTTACGCAATTCTCGCTTTTGTAAATATTAAAACAATCTTTGCAATTTTTCGATTCTATTATGTAGTCCCCCGTGCAATTTTCGATCTTGATATTGTGATCGCATTTATGTATCGCATTCCTTTTTAATTGGTCAAATTTTTGTTTGAATTGTTCCATTACCGATCTTTTACCAAAATCCATTTCCTTCAATTGCAATTCGTATTCCTCTTTTGTAAGTTGCTTGTTTTCAATACAATATTGTTTATTATGCAATCCGCTGCATAGAATGATATTTTTGCATCCGGCACAGTCATATGAAAAATATGACTCGACGCACTCTTTGCAATGATCCAGATATTGGCAGTTGCTGCAGGAACCGCAGTCATAGCAGCCAAAACAATATTCGCAGTTTCTAATATCAAAACAGTCAACGCAATCCTTAACGTAGAAAGCTTCATTGCAGTAGTAACATCTTTCACCATTAAGGTTAAAGCATAAATAGGAATCGGTCGAATGCCAGGACTGATTACAATAATCGCAATTTTCGTTAAAAACAGCGTTACTTGCTTTGCGCGGAACCCTTAACAGGAGTTCGTTAAATTGTTCAAAAAATGAACGGCTGGAATCGTAATCTCGACCAAATTCCATTGGGTCCCATCCGTCCGATTGCCATTCATCGTTTGAAAAAACCTTATACGGCGAATCAGGTGCATAAATACTTATGATATCTTTGCCCGATTTAGCGGATTTTGTTTTATATAGCGTACGCTCGTTTCTCCAGTTCATTCTTCTTATGACACGACACTCGTGACATAATTTCGGTGGATCAATTAAAACCTTTTGGCCTTCTAACTCCGGAGAAATTTTTTCCAAAAAAGCAAGATCGTCGTCTGTGACGTCGAATTGCTGTCCGCATTGTTTACAAGATTTCTGCTCTGCCATTTTGACCCTTTTATTTAATTACGTTCTGGTAACAACGCTCGCAGAAAACTTTTTCTTGCCGATCAGGCGCGAAGCTTGTTTCAAATTTATTCTCACATTGACCTTGATGCTGCTGACACTCACCCTGACAGGCGCAATCACGGTTCCAGAGCAAATAGGGATTTCTTTGCTTTACCCGATTCATATGACGGACTTCGTGATGCAACTGCGGCAAGGGAATTTTCTTTGATTGATAAAATCCGAGTTCGCCTTTTTGGATCTGATAAAGACGGCCTGATTCTTTGCATTTGATTACTTTGGTGCAAATACTTTCATCGACTTCATCGATCGTCTTCGGCAAAGTCGAGGAATCAATCGTTTCCAAATTTGCAGGGACGAGGTCCGTAGGTTCTTTGTATCCGCATCCTAATCTCTCTATTTCATCTTTTGACAACGGATAATATTCCTGAGCTAAAGTTTCATTGAAACTAAATGGTGACATTGAGAACGGAAAGAACTGGCCCCACTCCCTATCTGACATCATTTTTTCAATTATTTCGGGAACCAACTCTTCGTATTCTTCTTTCGTATATTGTTTGTTTAAAATGCAATATTCCTTATGCTTTAAGCTCGAACACCCAAAGCAGTTTTTACAACCGACGATTAAATTACTGTACATATTGTTGTTGCTTGAACTCCAACAACCCATACAATAGATGTCGTTTGAGCAATGGTCACCCGTCGCGACACATTGATAAATCCAATTCGAGTGATCGCCAAATACGTCATAATCCATACAATTTTTAGCGTTAAAAATAAAATTACCGTATTTTATATCCTCTGCGTTTTCGGCATAAAAGGTATTTTTACAGTTCTTAGAATTAGAAATATCATCCCCTGAACAATTTTCGGTATTCAGTCCATAGTAGAAACGCTTTGGAAATCCTAGTTGAAATTTTTGGAATTCAACCTTGAATTTTCCGATATTATCTAAATTTTGAAGCTCTTTCACTTTCGCTTCAAATTCTTCTTTTGAAACTTCTTTGTTGAGAATATGATACTGCTTATTAGTCAAATTGACGCAACCAATACAATTAGAACAGCTTCGGCAATCGGACAGGAACATACTTTCACGACAGGTGTGGCATCGCAAAGAATATTTTATATCATAGCAATTAATACATCTTATACATTCATAGCAAAGCTGACAATTTTGAATCCCTAGGCAATCAAGACAATTCAAAGATGACTGGACATCGGAGACATAGAAACAATTTTCTGAACCGCTTATATTGAAGGCCAAAAAACAATGCTTACTGGTATCGATACCGTTTGTATAGTCGCAATCTTCAACGTTTAGAATATATCTTGCCGGTGCGGGCGCAACCCCGTATAGATCTTTGAACTGCTCAAAAAAACTCCGGCTTAAATCATAATCGCGACCGAATTGCGTGCCGTCCCATGCATCCGACCACCAATAAACAGTGTCGTAAACTGGGAATTTAACTGTTTCGTCAAAGTGGGTAAATATTTGCTTCCCAGTTTTTTCATCCTGAATTTTGTTTAAGTTGCGTAAGTTTCTAAAAACCAATCTATTTCTCGAGCGGCAAACGGGGCAAAGATGCGGTGCGGGAATTTCGTATTTTTTTCCAGCTATTTCGGGAGAAACATCGCTTAAAAATTTAATTTCGTCGTCCGTAATTTCAAATTCATTCGCACAAATCCGACATTTTTTATTTTCCATTCGAACCTACCTGTGACAAATATTTGTCGAAAAATACCTTGTATGAGTTCGGATCGACAACTTCGGCTATCCTCAATTCTTCTTTATTTCCTTCGCGGTTGGTAAAAGTCAGGGACAGGTCGCCGACCTTAAGAATTTTTCCTAAAGGGCTCTGATAAACATAAACTGAATGTAGATTTTTTAAGCTGAAAGCTGTTTCCTTCGGAAAATGTATCCCAACCTTTCGAACGAGGAGTCCGTTTGCCTCGTCAATATGGTAGTATGTCCCCGCCCATCGGTATGCCGCCCGGGCAGTTAAATAAAGGAAAAAGGCAAGCTTAACGATATAAACAACGACCCAAACTCCAGGAGCTAATTGAAGTGAATTCTGCAGTGAAAAATAAAGGGCAAAGAAAAGCGCATCTAGACCAACGGAAATAAAAGCGATACGCGCAATAAGTGGGAGGTATCCTTTGTTAACTTCAACAATTGAGGAATCAGCCATTTTTGAGCCAAAAAATAATTGGTTTTAACCAATTAAATAATAACAATTTTTAGGTTTATTACAAGGAGAAACTAAAGAATCGGAGCCGAGAAATTCTCGTCTTTGAGCTTTTCCAAAACTTCCATTTCTTTCGACTTTTCTTTCTGCAATTCAGTTTCTGCCGCGTCACGGGAACGGCAATAGTTTTCGCGAGTATACGCAACAATCTGCTCTTTAAAGTTGGTTGTCACAGGCGGAACATCTAATGTTCGGGCGGAAAAGGCCTCTTTTGTTTCGTCATCGATCGAAAGCTTCAAGTAAATTTCACGAACTCCTAGGTTCGTAATATCGGCCGATTTAAATTTCGGTTCAAATTCCTGCTCTAACAGATTCGCGTCTTCGGGCCCAAGGCGAAAAGCGATAATTGAGCCAACATTTCCAAAAACTGTCTTGCGCACAACGTCGGACAATTGCGCAACGTACTGGTGCGCAATTGTAAGCGATAATTTATATTTTCTAGATTCCGACAAAATATTGGCAAACGTGTCAGTCGCAAAGTTTTGAAACTCGTCCACATATAGATAAAAGGGAACTCTCTCGTTCTCTGGCGTATCGGCGCGTGCTAAGGCGGCCTGGTAAATCTTGGTGATCAACATCGCACCCAAAAGCGAGGTGTTCTCTTCGCCCAAAATCCCCTTCGGCAGCTTTACCAAAAGAATTTTGCGATTGTTCATAATATCCGGCAGAACAACTTTATTCTCGGCCTGACCGACGATGTTTCTGATAATCGTGTTTGAAACAAACTGGCCAATTTTGTTTAAGACAGGCATGATTGCCTCCGAGTCGAATTTTTCACTCCAAGAGGCAAACTCGTTTGTCCAGAAATTCTTTACGACCTGATCATCGATCGTTTTGATAACCTCTTGTCTGTAGTCACGGTCGGTTAAAAGAAGCAGGATCGACATAATCGAGGCCTTTGGAGCGTCCAAAAGAGCCAGGATTGTCATACGGAGTACGTGCTCAAGTCGCGGTGACCAGTTTGCACCGAAAATTTTCTTAAAGACCTCAATCAAGCCCGTGGCCACCTGCTGGCGATAAGCGGCATCGACTTTTTCAATCGGGTTAAAGGCGATCGGGTATTGCTCGTCTGGCGGATTAAAGTAAACAACATCTTTTATCCGATGCTCTGGCACAAAAGGAATGATATTCTCAATCAAGTCACCGTGCGGATCAATAACACACACTCCAGCGCCTGATTCAATATCATTTTTTATTAATAGCTCCTGCATTTTCGATTTTCCGACACCGGACTTTCCAATAACATACATGTGGCGGACGCGATCATGACGCTTGATGCCAAATTCTTCGCGTATATTTCGGTAGTTAGTTTTTCCAAACAGACAAATTTCTTCTGCGGCCGTATTGTCGGCAGTAGGCAAACCCAACGGCGGTTCGGCCTTCGGGGCTAAAATTTTATATAAGTTTGGCACTTGATCTGTATCGACTGGAAAATGGAAGAACGTGGATAACTCGCCTGCCGTCAGGTACATTGCGGTCTTCTTAAAACTCAATGATGTTAATTCCTCAAGATCGGCTTCTGCCATCGGTCTGACTTTGTAGGAAAATTCATTAAATTCGCTTTCTAGTTTTGAAAAAACTTGAGCGATTGGTTCCAATTTTGCCCTAGCTAGATCATAATCGTCAGAAAACAAAACCAAACTGATTTCCGTCATAAAAAGCGGTTGTTTGTTTTTAACTTGCGCTAGTTCCAATCCGCGTCGGCGAACGTCTCCGGAATATTTTTTATTCAGAAGGTTTTGCACTACATTAAACCTGTCTTTCGTATTTTTCAGTGCGAGATCAACTGACCTTTTGAAAGTAAAAAGTGTTTTATCTGGATCCAGCGGCTTAATCTTAATCTGAAAATAAAAAGTGTCCTGCGCCGTCAAGCGATTGAATTGATTGAAAAAATCAGACAAAAAGGAGCCCTCGAGTTGCTCATAGCTTAAAAACGGATAATGATCGCCCAGCTTCAACCAAAGCGCGGCCTTGGCCGCTTTTTCTATATTGCCCGAATCCCATTTGCGGCTGACTTCTTCAATTTCGATTTTCGGAAATACAGAATAAAGTTGGTTTTCCATGACCGAATAATATCGTTCGGGTAATTGAAAACCATAAAAGATCCTCTTGTTGACCATGCTTAGCGTAAAAGAGAACGGTACGTTTTTTAAAATTCTTGAGAGTGTGCGGAAAAACTCGTTAAAATTTTTGACATCAAAATTCGTGTGCTGCGGGAGCTTGACGATATACTCTTTTATATTTTCCTGATATTCGTTGGAATATTGATCCATCTCATTTACCTTTGCACCAAAAGAATACCTCAATAAACCCGAAAATTCAACGTAACTTTTTGAAAGTTTGAAACATGACTCACAGAAACTGGTGAAAACAAAAACCAATCTTCTTGGAAGAGCAACGCAAACTTCCGATATTATTTCGGCTCAACGTAACTGCTGAGAATTAGAAATAATTATTTCTCTGAAGGCATCAGAGCCGCAACTAGCATGTAAACGCCGCCTAAACCAACCAAGGCGTAAACCACCCTAGAAGCAGTGGTCATGTCGCCAAAAATAGCGGTGACCAGGTTCCAATCAAAGAACCCAACCAACCCCCAGTTTAAAGCGCCGATGACTACGAGCAACCAAACGATCCAACCCATAGTGCCCATTACTTTCATCTTTCTCCCCTCCTTTCTGAGGTGAAATTAATATAAGTTAATTATACAAAAACAACGGGTCAAAAAAATCGGGATGTCAAGTGCTATTATCTAGTTCTGCTATCGCCTGTGCCAGAATCAAAACATTCAGGAACAACAGCCGCCGGGACATTATATTGATCAAGAACAGCACAGTCGATTACTCCATTTCCGGAAGCAATAATTTTCCATGTACCGCCGTCTTTTGCCGCAACAAACCAACCCCCGCTCGGCTCTTCACCCACGGTTACAACTCCAAACGCCGCCGAATCAGCTTTGTTATTGATTGTCATACTAATGCTTGACACATCGGTCGAAAACTTCTGAGCCAGTGCTTCTTTGATTAGTTCTTCGTCTGATTTTGCAGCAGCAGTAGTAGTTTTTGTTGCCGTCTTGGTCGCTGTTTTTGTGACAGATACAGACGCCGTAGCCGTTACTGTTGCTGATTTCAATTTGTTTACTTCGTTCTGCAAAGCGATATTTCTATATAACAGATAACCCGCTAGACCCAAAACGATTACTCCCAGAATGATAAAAAAGACAATTAACGGTTTATTTTTCCCCATATCCCCTCCAATTTATTTTATGCTTATATTTTAGCATAAAAACCTTAAATTTTAAGGTCTCAGCGCACCGGCAAAAATCTGCCAAGCGAGAAGTGATTTTGCCACTAGGCTTAGGATTATATAAACCCTTTCTCCGTAGAGATAATCTTTCCATTTTCCCACTTTGTCATACTGAAGAACTTGATTGATGGCGAAGCTGTTGAAAAACACGAAAATCGAAAAGAAGATCCAATAAACAAACGTTGGAGCTTTATCAATCGGTCCGAATAAATATATACCAATTACAACCCACGGAATAACTCCGGCAATACAGCCAAAATAAAACGCTGTCCAATTGGTTTTTTCGGTTGATTGATTGTGAAGTTCCATCATCCAGCCGAATAGGATCATGCTGGCATTTACACCGACAAGGGCAATTAGCGTTCCTATGTCGTAAATTCCAACGAGCATGGCAATAACCACAATCATTATTGACGAACTCAAAGAATATTCAATCCAGCGGAAAAAGTTAATATGTTTCCCGAGATTTCTATTGTAGATTTCATTAACTCCCGGCAATGAGACGAGCAGATGAAAGAACGCCGACAAAAACAAGAACACTGCGATGGTTGGTGCAATTTTAAGATCAAAGAGAGTCTGAGTGCTGGGCGCAAGTTTTTGAGTTAAGGCGTTAAACTTAAGAAACGACGCCGTAACAGGAAAGCTTGCTCCCGTTGACAAAATCAGCATCAAAATCCCCTGCCCCGCGTGCAGACACGCCATGAATATATTAAACCTTCTTAGACCTACTAACTTCTTATCCATATATCCCCCGTTTGATATTAAGATTTTTCCTTATTATTAGTTTAGCAGAAAAATAGAGCTTGAGGTGTTGATACTTTATTCAACGAGCGTATACTACAGGTAATAGAAAAATAATAAAAAAGGAGAAAGATGGAAGATGAAGTAATGACAGGCCGATGTATGAAGTGTAAGGAAAATAAGGAGATGAAAGAGACGGAAGAAGTTACGATGAAGAATGGCCGCAAGGCAATGAAAGGCGTTTGTGCTGTTTGCGGAACCAAAATGTTCAAGATTTTGGGTAAGAGCAAGACAGAGTAAGATTGAAAACAACAAAAAGACGCTTTCACTATTAATGGGAGCGTTTTTTTGTTAGAACATACCTTGAATCTGTATTGAAAAACTCGCTGTTTTAAGATAAGATGTGGAAAGTTCGTTCGATAATAATCCGGAGTAGCTCAATGCAGAGCAGGAAGCTGTTAACTTCAAGGTTGTCGGTTCGAATCCGACCTCCGGAGCCACGAAAATGCTCAAGCAATCGCGCTTGAGTTTTTTCGTTACTGGAAAAGTCGGGTTCGAACCGAAGGTGCGCAAGGCAATGTTCCTTTAAAATAAAATTATTGCCGCGCTTCGAGAGTGGAGCTCGAAGCTAATGTTTCCGACCTCCGGAGCCAACATAAACCACCGCAAGGTGGTTTTTGTTAAGACAAAGTCGGCTGTAATTGTTATACTGAATAAGGAGGGTTTTTGGATCAAACTTTTTTGATTGAGTTTGGAATCGTTTTGGTTGTAGCAGCAGGATTGGGCGTGATCCTACGTATCCTGCGCCAGCCACTTTTGCTGGCTTATTTGATTGCGGGTGTCTTAATCGGTCCGTTTGCCCTTGGAGTTATCAAGGACTCGTCTGTTATCGAAAATTTTGCATCTATCGGAATTGTTTTTCTGTTGTTTCTGATCGGACTTGAACTAAACCCCCGCCGCCTGCTTGAGGTTGGTGGTTCAGCGGTCGCAATCGGACTGGTTCAGATTGCCATATCGGGACTTATATATTTTCTTGTGGCGAATATTTTTAACATTGGCACAACCGGAGCAATCTATCTTGCAGCAGCACTTACTTTTTCCTCGACCGCCATTATCGTGACATTGCTCTCAAATCGCCGCGACCTAGACAGCTTGCACGGTAAGTTGATCGTTGGCGTTCTCTTGGTTCAGGACTTTGTAGCTATTATCTTGCTTTCTATTTTCTCTGGATTCAGCACGGGCATTCTAAACAATCTTTTACCTTATCAGATCTCTTTTCAGATCGTTCTGCGGGCACTTTTGCTCTTTGTTGTTACATACTTGGTTGCTCAATACGTATTGCCTCCCACCTTCCACCGCATCGCCAGATCCCAAGAACTACTTTTTCTTTCGAGTTTGGCCTGGTGTTTTCTCCTGGCAATGGCGGCCTTAGCTCTCGGTTTTTCGGCTGAAATAGGTGCCTTTTTAGCAGGAGTTTCTCTCGCTCCATTGCCCTATAGCCCACATATCGCTTCAAAGACCAAGCCCCTACGGGACTTCTTTATTATGGTTTTCTTCATTTATCTGGGCACGAATCTGGTCTTTTCGAATATTGGCGTTGTAGTTATCCCTGCGATTATCTTTTCTGCTCTGATTCTGATCGTGAACCCTGTTGTTGTAATGCTAACGACCTCGATACTGGGGTACGGCAAAAGAACAAGTTTTATAACCGGGATAACCTTAACTCAAACAAGTGAATTTTCATTCATCGTTGTCGTTTTGGGTGTAAAACTTGGTATTTTAAGCCCGGAGATTACGACTTTGGCTTCAATGGTTGCCCTAATCACTGTGTTCATATCAACATACTTGATTGCCAACACTAATCGTATTTACCACCTCATCTCTCCATTGCTTCATTTCCTGAATTCCGGAAAAAAAGATGATGATATGCACCTGTCCGAAGACGCTCTAAAAGACCATGTCATTTTGATTGGTTGGCATAGGATAGGGACAATAGTTTATGAAACATTGAAAAATGAAGGTAAAAAAGTTGTGGTTGTTGATGTTGACCCGAAGAAAATTCAGAAATTAGTAGAGCTAGAAGAAAACTGTATTTTTGGCGATGCGGCTGATCGCGAAATCATAGAACACATAGGGTTAAAAGAAGCGAAAATGGTCATTTCTACTATTAATAAGCCCGAGGAAAATGAATTGATTTTAAGAACATACCGTCGGATCAATAAAGATATTAAGGTCATCATGACTGCTGGGGATATTGACGAGGCGGGCGATCTGTACCGGCTCGGGGCCGACCTTGTTATCATTCCGACGATGATTTCGGGAGATTATATCTCTCATATTTTGGAGCAGATCCACAGCGGCACAACGCTTAATAAAATAAAAGAAAGCAATCTGCGTCAATTAGAACACTACAACAGCGAACTTTTTGCCAAGGAAGAACTAAAAGATACTAAGAAAGATTAGGACAGGTAATCCTTAAGCCGTTGCGATGATTCGTGTTTTTTAAGTTTTTGGAGTGCTTTTGCCTCGATCTGCCTTATTCTTTCCCTGGTTACTCCAAATTCTTTACCAACCTCTTCGAGAGTGTGGGTACGACCCGACTCTAAGCCGAATCTCATCTTAAGAATTTTTTGTTCCCGGGGGGACAAAAACTGCAAGAAAGTATCGACATCGCCGCGCATCATGGAGCGAATAGTCACTTCTTCAGGAGAAAGAGATTCTTTGTCTTCGATAAAGTCACCAAGCTTTGAATCTTCTTCCTCACCGACCGGTGATTCGAGCGAAACAGTTTCCTGGGAGATTTTCATAATATACTCAACTTTTTCACGCACCACTCCCATTTCCTTGGCAACTTCATCAATCGTTGGTTCGCGCCCTAACTCCTGAACGAGCTGGCGCTGAACGCGGATCATTTTATTAATCGTTTCAACCATATGAACCGGAATTCTGATTGTCCTAGCATGGTCGGCGATAGCTCGGGTAATGGCCTGGCGAATCCACCAAGTAGCGTAGGTCGAAAACTTATATCCCTTGCGGTAGTCGAATTTTTCAACTGCGCGTAAAAGCCCTGTGTTTCCTTCTTGAATTAAGTCCAAAAGTGACAAGCCGCGACCAATATACTTTTTCGCAATCGAAACGACTAAACGCAGGTTCGCTTCTGCGAGACGTTTTTTAGCCACCGTATCCCCTGCAACAACCCGTTTTGCAAGCTGGGTTTCTTCCTCTGCTGAAAGTAGAGGCACTTTTCCAATTTCGCGCAGATACATTCTGACCGAATCATCAGAAATCTCTGACAGCTCTCCTTGTTTTAAAGCCGGATTCTTTTCCTCATGGGTCAACTCTTCAACATCGATTAATCTTTTACGCTGCGTAACCTGAATACCTTTCTGCGAAAATACATCATAGAGTTCATCTAAAATGGCAACGTGGCTTTCCGGTTCTGGTAAAACTTGCAGGATCTCCTGTTCTGTTACAAAACCATGGCGCGCGCCCTTTGATATTAAAACTTCCATGTCTGGCGCCATTCTCTCCCGGTTATCAACCGGCATTTTGATTGCTCGTTTCGCCATCTATTTACCTCCCAAGGTTTTTTTGTAAATCTTCCATCAGCTCTCGAACCGCCGCTATGTCTCCTCTGCTTTCGGCCTGGGCAATTTTTTGAGCAAAGGTTTTTTTAATATGCTCGCGGCCACGTGATAATAATTTTGCTTTCAAGGCGACAAAATCGCGCACAGCCAGATCGCGATCCTCGCCAATCAGTTTATCCCAAACTTGGGCACAAACACCAAGCTGCTCCTGTATTTCATGACTTTGTTTTTGCAGGATAGATCCGAGACACTTGGCTTCATCTTTCTTGAGATTATAACATTTTATAACCTGGTTGTAAATGTCCAGATAAACATCATTTTCAAACTCCAACTCTTCGCTTAGAGTCACTGCGCCCGCAATATCTGAAAAATTCAGGACAAAAGAAATAAATTCCGCCTCAAGATCGCGCTTTTGCGTCTGCAGCTCAACCCCCTTAAAACCCTCTTTTACTCTAGTTTTAGCCAGCGCATCCTCGAGTGTGACCTGGGGCACGCCAACTTTCTTCGCTAAATAAGCAACGTAGTGGGATTTTTCAACAACATCGCTCATTCTGGCAATAAACGAAAGGCAAAGGGCAACTAATTCCTTTTTTTCTTTAGCGGAAAACTCTTTATCCTGCGCCTCTTCCTGGGCCTTAGCAAGCGCCCACTCAACCGGAGGCAAAGCACTCGAAATTACGCCCTCAAGCATTTTTTTATCCTTTTCAACAAGCTCTCCAATATCCTTTGCGCCTTTGATCATGGTCATTTTGGGTTCAAGACCAAGCTCATATGCCATCTGCGCCGCTTGTCGGGCGGTTTTTTGCCCTGCCTCATCTTCATCGAAAGCAAATATGACGTTTGGTGTATAGCGACCTAATATTTGCAGGTGATCGTAAGTCAGCGCCGTACCAGACGTTGCGACTACTTCTTCAATTCCCGCTTCATGCGCAGCGGTCACATCCATCTGGCCTTCCACCACTACTGCTCGTTTCTTCTGGCGAATTGTTTGCTTGGCAAGATTTAAACCATACAAGACCTTGGATTTATGGAAAACTGATGTTTCCGGCGTGTTAAGATATTTGGGATTTGCAGATACATCTTTGGGCAGCGCCTTCTCAAAAATCCTTCCAGAGAATCCAATTACGTCTCCAAAGATTGAAAATATTGGAAAAATTATCCTGTAGCGAAATCTCTGCGGATTGCCCGCCAAACCCGCTTCATTTTCGGAAAATCCATATTTTTCAAAATATCTTACAAGCTCATACCCAGATGGTGCGTATCCAATCTTAAAATCCTTAATCGTCTGGTCGGACAACCCCCTGTTTCTAAGATATTCAAGAGCGTCCTGACCTTCCTTTGACCAAAGTTTCATCTTAAAAAACTTGGCGGCGAGAAGATTTACTTTAAATAGACGGTCTTTTTGCGATTTTTCGCGTTTTACTTCTGCAGGTGGACGAGATTCAACCTGTACGCCAACTCTATCGCCTAGCATTTTCAAAACCTCAGGAAAGGTCATGCCTTCCATCTTTTCAACAAACGTAAAAACATCTCCACCTTCCCCACAACCAAAACATTTAAAGGTTTGTCTTTCCGGCGAAACCATAAAAGATGATGTTTTTTCCCCGTGGAACGGACAGAGAGCACTATAATTAACACCAGCTTTTTTGAGCTGTAGATACTGCCCGATATATTCAACAATATCGATGCGTTTTTTAATCTCTTCGACTTGATCCATACCTTAATTCAACACGGAAGAGTTTAAAAGTCAAACTCCCGCTAAACGAAGAGCGCCCCTTAGGGGGCGCTCTTCAAAGATTTAAAACTTCCTTTTAGGCCTTATCGGTGGCACCAACGTAGATGGCGATTAAGCCGACCACGATTTTGGCGACTGCATGCCAAACCGGATCCTCGACCCCCCACCAAACAACGAAGAGCCCTAAAACGCCCATGACGAGGATCAAAATCCCCAATATAACCAGGACTGTTTTTGACATAGCGCACTCTCCATATGTATTATGTTCGACCTATTTTAAATTAACTACTACCTGGCCAGTTCTGTCAACACCTAAAAAACGGCCCTTGCGAGCCGTTTTTTAGTTTACTTAACAAAATTCAAGTCGACTTACCAACTTTTTCCACCACGATCACCACCGCCGCCACCGTTGAAGTCTGATCTTTCCTTCATTGGGCGAGCTTCGTTGACCGTAAGTGAACGACCATCAAATTCTTTTCCGTTGAACATCTCGACTGCCTTCGCGGCATCTGCATCGTTTGCCATTTCAACGAAACCGAATCCTTTTGAGTGGCCGGTCATTTTGTTAATTATGATATTGGCTTCTTTAACTTCACCAGCTTTTGCGAACTCTTCTTTCAAAGCGTCCTCTGTGGTGTTGTAGTTCAAACCGCCAACATATAATCTTGTAGCCATAAACTTCCTTAAAATCCTATGTTACGTAAGTCGACCTTTCCCCCTTACGAGAGAAAACCTACGCTCTTATTATACACTTTTAAGCGAAAAAGTCAACCTGTCTACCCCGAGAGAGACCTATTTTTGATTGCGATATTTTTTGACCCACCACTTTTTAATAAAAGGCAGTGATTGCATTGATAAAAAATAACCAATAGCAGGAACCAAGGCGTTCAGTAAATAATTGTTAACCCCGATCATATACATAAATATCGCCGCGATAATGTAAATCAGGACCGATAGGGTGGTGATTCGAAATTCGCTCGTTTCCCACGCCTTATCCGCTTCAACACGTACATTGCGTGCCTTAAGCGCTTCTATCTCTTTTTGCAAATCTTCAATTGTCATGAATTCTCCTTATTATGAATGTGTTTCATTCAATTTTTCCCAGTCCCAATCGCGACTTTTGTTAAGTTTAAGCTTCTTTAGAATTTCTTTTTCTAAATCAATTTTAAAAATACCGCCAAGATGTAAAACCCTGATCAAAATATCCGCTAATTCCTCATTAAACCCATGTCTTCCAGACATTTTTTTCTTTCGATACGCCTCGTATGCCTCCGAAACTTCAGTATGTAAAAGGGCAATCTTCTCACTGACATCAATTTCACCGGGCTTAGTACCAAACTTCTTCTCCTTGGCGAGATCCATGACAGCAGAAACCATTTGATTAATTGTTACTGCAGGTTTAACTTCAAACTTTTTTGCCATATAATCCTACGTTAAAGTTTCGCTTAGCTCGCTCGCTCCAGATCCTTTTCTGATGATTAAATAGTTCGCAATTAATATCAACATACCACCAATAAAAACGCTGAACGTTATTGCTTGGGATAAAAATAATGCCGCTAAAATAGTGCCTATAACAGGTTCGACCAACATGACCAAACTAGCATCGACTGCAGGTACAACTTTTACACCGTAAAAGAAGCTGATATGGCAAAATACATTAGTTAGCAAACTAAACAAAGCTAGATAGATCCAAAGATACAACGGAAGATCGGTGCTAAAACGAACGATTGCCGGATCATCAATGAAGAAACGTGTTATGGGAAGAAAAATAAAAAGAAAAATGAGCAAAGAAACACTCCCCCAAAAGAAGGTGTTCGTAGGTTCATTTCCCTTTTTTGAGGCGGCACTCGAGGTCAAAACCCAGCCCGATAATCCTATCCCGCCCATAAGTCCTGCGAAAAAGCCCAACCACGTTGAAATATGAAATGATCCCCATGGATTAACTAGAAATAAAACACCAATCAAAACAAGTATGCAGCAAATAACTTCTAGAATACCGACTTTTTCCTTCATAAAAATACCAGCATAAATAATGGTCCAAAGCGGTTGTGTGTATAAAAGCAATACGGCTATCGCAACTGGCAGGCCAAGGATTACAGAACTAAACTGTCCCATCGCTGTTAGAGCCGAGAGAAAACCGTAAAGAATAAAAATCAGGATCGTGTCGCGCCGTAGGGCAAGTTTTTTTTGAAAAAACAAAATTAGGAAAATGGGAGCCAAACCTATTAGATAAGTCCATATCGAAATTTCAAAAAGGGAGAGTCCTAGGATCGAAAATACTTCGCCGCCAAATACAATCGCACCGGACAGAAAACCAGCCAGGACAATGAGGAGGTAATATTTTAAAGTATTGTTTTTCATGATGGCGGTGGGGGCGAGATTCGAACTCGCGAGAGCCTTGCAGCCCTACGCGCTTTGGCGGCTTCGCCTATAGGTCCGCCTTCGGCGTCTGCAACAAGCGCGCTAGACGACTACTTTTGCTCACTAATGGCGGAGAGGCAGGGATTTGGTCACCGGTAAATTTCTGTTGAAATTTCCGTCGACCCCGCCTCGCGCCGTCGCGCTTCGGCATTCAAATCCCAACTTTCGTAAGTTTGCCCAAATATAGCCCTTTGGGCTATCTGGACAAACTGGCGGAGAGGCAGGGATTTGAACCCTGGAAGCCCTTGCGGACTTACCGCCTTTCCAAGGCGGCGCACTAGACCACTATGCGACCTCTCCACAAACCAAATCCTAGCAAATTCAACCTGTTTTCTCAATAATTTAGAAATATGAAGGGCGGGACTACGGAGTCCCGCCCGTTGTATGCGTCGTTGGTTGTCGTGTTCAGGGAGCCGACGCTACCGCTTCCTGACCTTGGGTCCGCTGTTCACGCGAGCCTGGTTCTCCAACCGGGGAAGTAACGGCCACGCGAACCGGGGCAATCACGATTTTCTTGGCGCGACAAACACGCTCACCGTTAACGCGCGCTGTCGCCCTAAATTCGTGATGGCCAAAGCCGTTCGTTCCGAGGTACCGCGCCTCGAGCTGAACCACGTCTCTAGGGTAAACCGGCCGCAGCCACGTTACATCGTCAGCGGCGGCAAAGACCCAGTCCGTCTTCGTGGCTTCAGGAACGTTGAACGCTATCCACAGACCCGCTGTCTGTGCTAGCATCTCAAGTTGCAGGACACCTGGGACAATCCAGTTGCCCGGAAAGTGGCCCATTAGCCAGAACTTCCACCACGGAATCCGTACCGTCGCGGAAGCGCTCCGGTCTGTGGCGGTCCCATCACACAACATACGAAAGAAGCGTCGATGGGGCAGGATGCCCAGAATCTCTCGCTTCTTGAAACGGTGTTCTGCCATTACTGCACCTCCTCCCGTCGAGTGTTCGGAAAAACTGTCTGGTGTAGCTGAAAGCTACTGCCGCGGATGAGCCGCCGCGTGCACCGCCCTCGGCGAGACACGGTTCCCCTCGGCAACCTTGCCGTCGGCCGGAACCGTGCCACTCTTCTGTTTCTCGCGCCTGTGGATCTTCTTCTCAGCCGCGCGGAGCTCCCTCTGACCCTCGGGGGTCATGAGGCTCTCTCCGAGCATCTTCTCCCCGGGCGTATGGTCACAGTTCGTCGAGAAGCACAAGCTGCACAATTCAGACATAGCTACCTCCCAAACCGACTATATTACCCCACCTAAGCTAAGGCGGGTTACGGCCGCAGTGCTTACTTCGTCAGGACGGAAGAACGGGACGATCAGGAGTCCCTTTCTTCGGCGGTGGGGGCAGCTTGAGGTACTCCTTCTTGCTGCGAGGGAACATTTCGAGAAATTCCTCGACACCTTGAACCCCCAGATCATTGTGAAACTGGACAAGTGCCCGAGACGCATAGAGGTCCGCGGCAGCAGGCGTAAAGCCGGCCTGAACCGCGCGAACGCGGTATCCCACCCAAAGAATAGGATCGGGTCGATAGAACAACGCACACAGGATCAGCGCAACGGCAACAAACACCACCGCCGCGAATCTCCAGGGAAACGGCTCCTGCGGTT
>Ga0172381_10000975_pt1 | contig 35503 bp, 29 predicted proteins | sample Leawel6488metaG_FD_119754 | JGI IMG/M metagenome (GOLD analysis project Ga0172381, IMG submission 119754) | Leachate microbial communities from a municipal landfill in Southern Ontario, Canada - Leachate well 64-88 metaG | ecosystem: Engineered > Solid waste > Landfill > Unclassified | place... | reverse complement strand
TTGATTTTAATATTCCCCTGATCACCAATGCCCGCTTAGCCAGCGCATTTATTTATGCCATCTGTAAATATGATGAAAATAGCCTGGATATTAAGAGCTGGGATGAATATCGTTGACATTGGTTGATGGGATTTTTGGAAACCAAACCTTCCGGAAGCGCTTATTCCCCATCGACCATTCAGCAATCTGTTACCAGGAAACGGTATTTCCAAAAATATTGACGGCAGTTTTAGTGGAACGGTTAATGCTTACGATGCCAGATCCATCAATAGTTCGTACAACGCCATCATAGGTTACTGACCCTTTAATATACAAATTGGAGGATTGGTGATTGATACTGGTATAGCTACTTGAAAAACTCCCGGTATGGGTAGTGCTTCCGGTTAAGGTTACTTCCGTAACCCATGTTTTGTCGTTGCTGTCGGTGTAGGTATAGGTATATTTAACCGCAGTCATAGCAAACACAAGGTCGGTAGTCGTTATACCGTGCGTGTTATCATAACTATCGCTCCCGGTAATTACAACTGTACCTCCCATAGGGCCATTTGTGGTAATATTTTGATTCCCGGTCGGTTTCCCGGCAAGATTTTGATTATATATGTCGCTATAACAATTGATTAACGTAATTCCAAGCTCTTTATAAAAATTTTCATCACTAATTGTAACCGATTCACTATCAGATTTTTTACAACTGTTTGCAAAAACCAGTACAATTCCCATAAAGAGAATTGTGAAAAGTAACCGCTTCGTTTTCATATCGTTTATATTTAAATATTTGATTCTCATCCCTGCCTCTTCAGCCAGAATTCAAATCATTACAATTACACCCAAGAGCATTATACCATAGAGCGTTACGCTATGTAGCATAATTAATCAAAATATAAATAAACACTAAAAATCTGGAAAAGATTACTTCGACTTCACCTCGAATCTGTTGAAAATATTGTACCAGAAAAACCCGTTTTGGAAGGCGTAGAAATAGGCCACATTGCCATCGGGAAGGGCATCGACCAGGTAATAAGTCCCATAAAAGATGATCGGCGACACCACAATGGCCATCCAGAAAGAGATTCCTTTCCAGCCTGTGGTAAAAAGACGCAGCACATTGGTAGTGGTGTGGCCATCGGCTTTTTGCGCCTTCAGGTTTTCGAAGATCTGGTTAAAGAACATGCCTGCAAGCATGATCAGGAACATCAGCAATGGCCGTATCCACGATGTAGATTCAGTATTTTGCATCCCAGCCTGCATGCCCGGCAGATTGTATCCTGCATCGGGCGTTATTGAGAAGGAGTTTGTTGCAAATGACCTCATGAGGTCATTGAGAAAAATGCTCATTCCTGCGGATGCCATCACGATCATCGTCGAAAGCATGATCATGTATGATTTGCTTGTTGTACTATTCATAGATAACCATTTAGAAGGTGAAGAATAACGCCAGTTAATATATTGACAGGTTAAACGGTAAAAGGGTTGCGTGAAATATTTTCTTGCAAGGCAGAAAATTAATTTGTAGTTTTGCACTCCAAAATTGAAACAGGCCCGTTCGTCTAGGGGTTAGGACGTCAGGTTTTCATCCTGGTAACAGCGGTTCGATTCCGCTACGGGCTACCGATCATACAAAAAAAGCTGATAATCAAATTATCAGCTTTTTTTTGTTACTCCTTTTTATCTGTGGATGATCACTTCCACAGGGTCAGGTGGGTTGTCATTTTAATACAATTTTCCGGATCATAATCTTACTCCCAGCAACGATCTTGATTAAGTATTCGCCCCTGGAAAAAATCCTAAGATCACATTCATAAGTACATTTCCCTTTATATTCACGTGAAAGAACTGTTTTTCCCATGTTATCAAAAATGATCATATTCAGATCTTTGGGAACTCCATTCATCACTTTGAGGCTAAAGAGTCCATCGGTTGGATTTGGAAAAATGCTCAGATCATTGTCGTTTAATTCATCGATACCGATTATCGAATTCGCCTGGGTTACGGTTACCGTTTGAACGGGCAAACCGGCTACTGTAAATGAAATATTGGCAGTGCGTACTTCATGGGCAACATTTTCGGTATATTCTGCAACCAGAGTCCCATTTCCACTTCCTCCAGAAGGCACCGTACACCAGGAAGCATCGCTGCTTACAGTCCAGTCGGTATTTGATGTAACGGTAAAGCTGGTGTTTCCCTGCAATGCAGTTACATCCTGATTTGAGGGAGTAACATTCAGTGTGATGGGAGCGCCGATCTGGGTAATCGTAACCACTACAGGAGCAACATTGTCAGCGGAAACCGTTATTGTGGCAATCCGGTCTGTAATACCAGGATTTTCATCAAAGGTAACATGGATCGTATCATTTCCGCTTCCAGAAGGGGTAAAAACAATCCATTGAACATCTCCTGCAACGGACCAGTTTGTATTTGAAGTTACGGTAAAGGTGGTAAATCCACTTGAACTTGTTACATCCTGGTTTGGAGGGGTAACTGAAAGAGTGGGTGTAGCGCCTGCCTGGGTTACAGTGACAACCACCGGAGGAAGGTCTAAAACAGTGGTGGTAATATTGGCGACCCTTGTTGTAACCAATGAATTATCGGAATAAGTAGCAGTGATTGTTCCGTTTCCGGATCCGGACGGATTTACCGTACACCAGGTCTGATCGCTTACAACAGTCCACGAGGAATTGGAAGTAACAGCAAATGCTGCAGATCCAGCCGGAGTTGCAGTTACATTCTGATTGGGAGGAGTGACTGTTAAAGTTGGAGCAGGAAAGGTGGTTGCATTTGTGGTTACGCCGGTTGAATATGTATTTCCCGACATCACAGACCAGGCTTTATAATAATAGAGTGTATTGGGTGTTAGTAAGGTATGGGCATACGTTGTATCGGTACCATTGTAAATTACAGTGCCTCCTCCGGAGATTGAGTTACCAGCGGTATAGACTGTTCCGGCTGCCGGGGTTCCAAATGTTCCGGTAAGTGAAAAAGCAACCATAACAGGATTATTGGCGGTGTTGTTTGTCCAGTCAAGGTCTATCTGAGTAGAACTTAGGGGTGTCGCAATAAAGTTGGTTGGATCTTCAGGATCAGGACAGCTCAAAAAACAGAACGTAACTTCTTTTGTTGAATTATTTTCAGCAATATTGATCAGCGGTTTGTCGGTATTAGATCCTGCCCATGATTTTGAATTTGGGGTAGTGGCATCGGTAAAAGTGATTTTATTTGAAGTGCCCGGCCAGGGGCAACCACCTGAATTGATAGTTGAACCAGCGCCTGGCATGATACCATTCGCGGTAGTGGAAGTCGCCGACATGGGGTACATCCCCTGATGAGAAGTAGCGTTGATATTGTTTGGATTCATGTGTGCAGTGATATAATTACCATCAACATGGTAAATGATCATGCCATGTCCCGGAATGGATGCATCAAACCCGACTTTTTGACGGTTTTCACATAAAAAGTATTCGTTTGTACTGGTTGTATTATAGCGTACAACATCAGAATAGGTCTCCGCTTGCCGAAGCAATACATTTTGCTGAGTTGTGAGTACAACCGGAGTATTCCAGGTGAAATAATTTTTAGTCCAGGGATTGTGATGAGCCGGTCTTGATCCGGAAGGGCTACCGTTCCAAGATCCATTTGACATGATATCCCAATTTCCGGTACCATCATATTGCCCGCCAGTTGAGTAATCGGTATCATAGAAATCAGGAGCACCAAGATTGTGGCCGAATTCATGACACATAACACCGATCGTGGTGATAGAGGAGGAATTTCCTTTTTCAGGTATGGTGGTATAATCATTCACCTGTACACCGTCAAATGTTCGTTGTGAAGGGGTATATCCGGCATCTGTAAGGGACCAACTGTGCGACCAGATGTCGTTAGTATTTCCTGATTCTTCCTGACCACGGCCCTGGTGGGTAATACAAACGCCATCAACGATACCATCGGCGTTGTTGTCGTACAATGAATAATCGACACCCGCCTGCTGATCGGCTGCAACAACAGCATCATAAGCGAACACGCCCCACATCGACTGAGCTCCATAATAATCATGGGGATGCGGAAGGGTAACCCAAATGGTAACCGTAGTATTTACCGTTAACAATCCATAAGAAACCTCCAAATAATAATCTTTAAAGCTCCCTGTATTGTTATAATTGGCCTGATTCATCAAATTGTCGAACTGGGTTTGGGTATATGTGGTGGTGGTATTGTTGAAGTTGGCCAAAATCATGAGGTGAGCGTTGACTCCAGTTGTTGGAAAACCACCGAGAGTAGGTGCATTGGGAGAATGATTACCAGACAAATAGGCTTTCATTTCCTGAAGCTGAACTTCGTTGAAAAACAGACCAGGTGTAATAGAACGTAGAAATCCATTTTCACTATTGCTTCTGAAACCAGGGTCATGCGCAACAACACCGGAAAAGCCTATTCTCCCGTCGGGCATCGTCCTGGCATATTCATAATATTTAGTTTTGGCCGACATGATCATATAGCCGTCGGTAGTTGTTGCCCAATGAATAAATTCATCTCCTTTCAATTGAAGCGTGATCATTGAACCATCGGGTTGTTTGTACTGAACAGGGGTTGGATTTGCAGTTGTTGCTCCTGCTTCCTTGAAGGCCATAGACCATTGCAGGAATATCAAGAAGAAAAAAAGTATCGAATATTTTTGTTTCATAATAAGGATGGGAATAAAAAAAATTAATAATGATATGGGAAAAATCTCCTTCATTTGAAAAACAAAGTCAGGAATTTGATTGCACAAAAGTATAAAATTTGTTGCCTGATATTGCCAATCTTGCATTAAATTTGTAGCAAAAGGAAGATTTCCCATGCCAACCGACAATCTCAATCCCAAATCGCTGATTCAGGCCATTATTGATAAAGGCGGCCTCAAACAAGAGGTGTACAACCGAACACTGGAGACCTTTAACTCGTTTAAATCATCCGGGAAAAAATTGGTTCATGACAGTAAAAAAAAGATTGCCAAAAGCCCTTATCCGATTCCCTTTGATTTCAGTGAAAGGGGTAAATTTGAATTTCAACTGAAATTTGGGAGTGATATCCTGATATTTTTTATGCACTCCAATGTTTTCGAAATCCCGCGTGATCACGCTGTGATGAAAACCGGATACATCCATGAAGACAAAACCCGCTCTTACTGCGGCATCATTCATGTTTTCAATTTCCTGGCCGATTCGTTCAAATACAATCGGATTAATGATATAGGTTATTGTATCGGACGTATCTTTATCAACCGGGAAGGACATTATTTTATTGAAGGAAAACGGGAGATTGGTCTTCTTTACAACAACTTCCCCACCAGTCAGCTTGACCAGAAATCGATTAAAAAAATCCTTCATTCGGCCATTCTGTACACCCTCAATTTTGATCTCCTTACCCCTCCATTCGATAATGTCAAAGAGGTCACAGTTGTAGATATGCAAACAACCCTTGATACTTTTGCCATCAGTACCGGTAAACGCATCGGATACCGCTTTCAGGAAGACGGATTGTAACGTTATGACTTTTTAAATCCCGGGTGTGTCATTAAAATTCCGACTGTATGCTTAAAATCATCTCTCGTAGCGAGGCATAAGTATGGTCAAGAATTGAGTTTATTGCATCAACGGGGGTCCATTTCACGAGGAATATTCCTTCATTGGTTTGAGGTTTGAGCGGTTGAGCGGAGTCGGCCTCCATTTCGAACCAAAAGGTTTGTTTCAGGATTTTTTTTCCCTTCTGAGAATAAATATGCCAAGTAGAAGGAAGCTCCTTGGTGATAATAACCGATTGAAGCCCGGTTTCCTCTTTAACTTCACGCACTGCGGCGTTATAGGCGGATGACGGATGGCAAATGGCAGAGGACAAATGACAAACGATTGATCCTGGATGCTGATCCTTTTTGTCGATTTTCCCTTTGGGCAAATCCCACAATCCAAACCGATGAATAAACAAAAACTCACCCTTTTCATTCTTCACCAATCCCCCTGCTGCATCAATCCGTTTAAACAATCTGAAAAAGGAATCAGAAGGGGAATTTATGATAAGCATCCTCCCCCATTTTTCATTCCGTTCAAACTCTTCATATACTATTTTTATGGAATCAGCAGTGGGGTTCTGAACAACCAAATCTCGGGGTGAAATAGTATCGGGCATTGTTCCAACAAATTCCACCATCCGATCATTTAAAAAAACTTTCATTCTATCAATTTAAAACGATTTTAAAACGTAAATGTAGGGAAAATTTGATAAGCTCAATACTTTCGTTGACAAGTCAGCTTTGCTATCGCTGCCGTAAGCCGTCACTCCATTCTCAAATAATTTGCTATTTTTGCAAAACATTTTGTAAAAATAGTATGATTTATAACAAAGATATTGCCTATAAAACTGCTGAGTTACTCTTGAAAATTAAGGCGGTAAAGCTGAGTCCGACGGATCCCTTCACCTGGGCTTCAGGGATTAAATCTCCCATATATTGCGATAACCGGATTACCCTCTCCTACCCAGAAATCAGGACCTTTATTCGTCAAAATTTCATGAAAGCCATTGAAGAAAGCGGTTACCAGCCGGAAGTCATTGTGGGTGTCGCCACGGGTGGTATTGCCCAGGGTGTTTTGGTTGCTCAGGGGCTTGGATTGCCTTTTGCGTATGTCCGTTCAGGAAAAAAGGATCACGGTCTCACCAATTTGATTGAAGGGGAGGTGCGTGAAGGTCAGCGTATCGTGGTTGTGGAAGATCTGATCTCCACAGGAGGTTCGAGTTTGAGTGCTGTGGAAGCCTTACGCGAAGCCGGTTGTCTGATCAAAGGGATGCTGGCAATTTTCACATATAGCCTCCAGAAATCTGAAAAAGCTTTCCGTGATGCCGCTTGTCCTCTGATCACCCTTACCGACTATGATCATCTTCTTACAAAAGCAATGGAAATCGGCTATATCAGCGATGCCGACATAAAAATCCTTCAAGACTTTAAAAATGAAATCGGATAAAACACTTAGCTAAGTGAAGTAATAAGTAAGTAAGTGTTAATAAAAAAAAGGTTGATTCAACAGAACCAACCTTTTTTTATTGTATTTCGGTATTACTTAAAGTTTTATCAGTTTTGCATGGGCATTGCCAACCTTAACCAGATAGGTACCTGAAGGCAAACCGGTTAGATTAACTTCTCCGGTAAATGAACCATGTTGTTGGGTACCAAAATCTTTACTAAATACCTGTCGTCCCGTCAAATCATAAATGATCACCATTACCGGAGTACTGGTTTCGTTGGTACAAGTAAAGGAAAATTTATCTTTTGCCGGATTGGGATTGAGGGTCAGGGATCCCATAGTGCAGTTGGAACCAATTACCGGTGGTATACCAACCGGAGCATAGAATGTGGTATCCATCCAAAGACCACGTCCATAGGAAGCCAAATAGAGAACTCCATAGTTTTGAATGTGGAAATCGTGCATTTTTTGTTGCTGTATATCTGTAACGATTACATCACCGATATTTTCCATGTTTGATCCCCATTCAGGGCTACCAGAAGCGAGGTTGTCAGTACTAAAAACTCCAACATCGGTTCCAACGATAGCATTGGATCCATTAAGTTCGATCAATCCAGAATATACGGCAGCCTGAGGTAGGTTTGACTGAACAGAGTTAAAAGTAGGGGCAGATGAATTTCCATCGGTGGTATAATATACATAATCCTGATTGCCATAATTACCCAAAGTAATCAGTACGCGATTGGTATTCTTCGAGTCGATTGAAATGGAGGTAATATAGCGGTCGGTAAATGCGGGATTGATGAAAACATCTTTTACAAGAACACATTCTGAGCTAAAAGCATTTGCCGTAAGTGAATCATTTGCATTGATTAACCCTGTTACACGGAGAAGCCTTCCTTTTTCAGTACCAGCCCACAATGTATTTAAATCGGTAGATACTGCCATTGTGGTGATGAAATCAACTTTAGCAGTATCTTTAAGAACAACGAAATATTCAGGTTTTTTATAAAATTTCAGCATATCCTTAGTCATAAAAATGCCGCTTTTATAATTAGTGTCGGCTTTATTACCGTAAAAGAAGAATCGGCTTGCAACAGGATCGGCAACAATGATACTATCGCCAACAAGTATGGGCGCTGTAGTTAAATAAGGAAATTTAATACCATTGGCACTTGTTATCTGAATGAGTGAATCGGCAGGAATATTGATTTCACGGGCATAATATTTTACACTGTCGCGGGTTTGCGTAAAAGTAAAACTTTCCCAAAGAGTCATGGGGGTAAGATTTGTAGCCAAGGAGGTAAGGCCATTCATAAAATCGTTATCATAGGTAAGATCTCTGAAATCACGTCTAAGTAATGGGGTTGTTGATCCAAAAAGGGTAAAAACTCCGATATTATTATCAAGATTTGACCATGCACAATTGCCACTATATTGACCTTCATAAAGCCCTGTGGGTTGTATTACTGGAAATCCATATTTCTCGTCATTAACACGGGTTGGATAATAATAACCGAGGGCAAGCGATCCAATATTTTCGCCACCACCCATTACATAATTTTTTGTAGAGGAGAAAGAAAGAAAAGTAAACTCACTGGTGGCGAGTTCTTTGTTACTTGTTTGGAATTCAACACCATTATTAATGATTTTTGCGGTACAAACGCCACCGTCAGTGGCAAGCAATATTTGTTTATTCGAATTGGGACGAAACATATAGCTATGATGCAAGGCGGGTGCACTATTGGGAAGCCAGGGTGAATATAAACCTGAACTTACTTCAGTCCAACTGAAATAACCTGCTTGTTGAACACGTTTTCCATACCACATATTAAGACCCCCAAGGTAAATTTGATTGGGATCATCTGGAACAACAGCCAAGGTATTGGCATAGCATCCTGAACCCGCAAATGGCTCATAACTGGGGTTGTTCGGGAAAACCACAGACCATGTTGCGCCTTTATCGGTTGAACAATAAACATTGAGTAATTTACCATCGGTTTTAGCCAGGCTGGCATACATGACATTAGCATCAGAAGGTGCAATGGCAAAAACCATCCAGCCAATTCCAGTATTGGGAAGTAAATTGGTTTCTCCAGTGGTCAAAGTTACCCATGAGGAGATGTCACCTCCGACTGAAAGATAAGCAGAATCACCAACAGCGGTAATAACAGTACCATCTGATCCCACACATACATCCATGGTATAACCTTGTTTTATCATGATCCAGTCGTTGCCGTTGTCAGAGAAATAGAGCCCCCCGATAGTAGCAGCAAAAAGTCGTCCCGAAGAGGGATCCACCACCAATTTAGTAATTCCGGCAAAATCGGGATTGTATTTTGTGGCTGGTATTACCGTAAATGATCCTCCATTTTCAGATTTATAAATCCCATTGCCAGCGAGTGATAATTGTTTACAGTTTGTAATTCCGGTTGCTGCATAAATGGTTCCATTGGAAGTTTGAACTAAGGATGAGACTTTTAACACAGCATTATTTTCAACTGACATCATAGACCAGGTAAGACCATAGTTTATTGATTCCCAGATGCCACCTGCTTCAGCACCAGCAATTATTGTAAGGCCTGTTGGATCGGTATTATCAAAAATAGCGGTCCAAACCTTCCCTGGATAGTTATTGGGCCCAATGCTGATCCAATCGAGATTTAAAGCTCCGGTAGCGGATTTTGTGCGAAAGGATGCAGCTTGAGAATGCGCTTTTTGAAAATCCAGGGGGTCTACGATCCCGGTATGTTGATTCGCCCGGATACTCTCCAAAAAGGAAGATCCAGGTTTCTTTTTCAAATCGGGATTACCTGGATGACCAGCCATCAAGAGCGGAGAAAAGCAAAGAAAGGCGAAAGCAACAAAAGCTGTGATCAAACCAAAGGGTAAAAGTCTATTTTTCATATCACACGTTTTAATTTTGACTGTTTGTATCTTGATTAATAATTTTCTAATCCTGCGGGAATCAATAGATAAGCATAGTAAAACTTAGTCCGTAATTAAACGAACAAATATAAGGGAAAAAGTTTATTCTCCAAAAAAAAATAAATAAGGCTAAATACGTTCTACTGCGGTGACTGGCAACCAGCCCACACTGCCATTGGCAATGCGGATTTCATACCAACCACTGATATTGTCGAGCAGTTGAACTTTTGCTCCTTCATGAAGAACAAAAAGGTCGGTACTTTTATCGTCGGGGGAACTTTTAATGGTGATGGTTGGGGTAAAAATGATGGCCTCCTGATCTGATTTCAGGAATACATTGCCGCTCCAAGCCAAAAACAGGGAGAAAATGGAGAAGAAAAGCAGGATCAATCCAATCCAGAATCCGGCCTTCCGGAGGAAAAGAATGCGGGAGATCAGATAGAGCGCTCCGGCGGAGAGGGCTAAAACCAGGAAAATTATCCCCATCCAAGCCCAGGCATCAACGGAAAATGAGTGAACCAAACCGGTAAACCACCGCTTATAAAAAAGCTCGGGTAACGGTTCGATTTTATCTGCAATCTTATTATTGGCTACCTTTAAATTGAAATCGATGTCTTCGTTGCCCGGTTCTAAACGCTGGGCACGTTCATACCAAAGTATGGCCTTAGCAAAATCGTTCATCTTGAAATACGCGTTTCCAAGGTTATAATACAAGTCGGGCGACTCCAATCCCATCGCTACCACTTTTTCGTAAGTCGCTGCCGCATCGGTATAAGCACCCACCGCATAAGCCTTGTTGCCTTTGGCAATCAGCGTTTGCTCTCCTCCTGCATTTACATTCAGCCAGGCAAAAAATAAACAGAAAAAAACAATCCTAAATTTCATTTGTCATTTTTTCATTTGTCAATTCTATCTAAGTTCTCGCTCTATTTTACTGATAATTTCAAGTGCTTCGTCGTAAATCCGTTCCATATTCACGGTTTTTTCTCCGGGAGCAAAACGGGCAAATTCAGTATCGTTCAATGTATCAACAAACTGTTTGATAATTAATTCATTTACATTTTTGTGTTCCAGAGCCTGTTGTACTGAATCGATGCTAAGATCGGCTAAAGGAATACTGAATTTATCGCTCAGGTAACCCCACAAAGCCTGGGATATCTCTTCATAGAACGCTTCTTGCTGGCCCGCTTTCCAGAAATCTTCAGCTTTCCTAAGTCGTTTACGAGCTACTTTTGTAGCTTTAAGGTTTTTCATCAATACAGTATCACTTCTGCGGGCAACAAATTTGTTCCATAAAAAGAGGAATAGCCCAAAAAGGAGGAGGGGAATAAGGAGGAGCAGCCAAAAGAATATTGAAAGGAAAAAATGATCTCCGGTCGCATTTAATCCAAAAGGTTTATCCTTGATATGCCGGATATCGCTACCAATATATTTAATATCTTCTTTATTGGCACCTGTATATGTTACCTGGGCGGTAGCATCGCCACTTCCTTTTTCAACCAGTAACATAAAAGATGGACTGGTTATTGAGACGTACCGTTTTTTACTCAGATCAAAATAAGAAAAGGTGATCGGTTTGATGGTGAAATTTCCGGGTTTTCTCGGAATTAGCAGGTACTCGAAAGTCTGGCTTCCGGAAATACCGCTACCGGATGTTTGAACGTCGCTGGTCACTTTAGGGTCATACGTTTCAAAATCGGGAGGAAACGCAACATTGACTTTATCGATGAGTTGGATATTTCCCTGACCGCTAATGACACATTTCAAGGTTACAGCTTCATTGGTTTTAAGCCGGGTTTTATCGATTTCGGAACGGAAGGTAAAGTTCCCCACGGCACCGCTGAAATCAGTCGGTTTGCCAACTTCAGGAAGAGGTTGGACATTGATCACCAGGGGATTCGATTTTATGTTTTTCTCAACATTGGCGATGCCGCTGTTGAAGAAAGAATCGTTGAAAAAATCATCGAAAAAAGGATCGCCGGTTCTGTTTTTGGTCTGTTTCCGGATCTGGGCAACACATTCGAGTTCCAGAGGATCAATGACTAAATGGCCGCTTTTTAAAGGGAAGAGGGCAATTTTCCGGATATCTGCCACAACATATCGTTCGCCATTGATCATCTGGGTTGTTTGTTGTAACTTCTCGTTTTCCTTCATCAGGTTCTGAGACCAGAAGCCTGAAAAGGAAGAAAGTTTCCGTATGTTGACCTGAGCAATAGGCACTTTGGTAAATATCTTGTAAGTGACCACAATACCCTCGCCTTGCATAGGGTTGGCATTGGAGGCAAAGGCTTTAACATAAACATCGTTGGCACTTACCGTTGATTCTTGCTGTTGCCCATTTCCATTGCCCTGGTTCCGGCCTCCTCCAGAGGAGGATGCCCCTCCTGAACTTCCGTTTTTCACCACTTTAATGGTAACCGTATTGGAAGTAAAGGTCCTATGATCTACTGTTGCGGAAGCGGCTGGAATTTCAAAGGTCCCTTCCCGGGTAGCCCTAAGAAGATAAGAATAGGTATACGTGATCGACATGGTTGTTCGGCCATTGATGGCCCGGATACTTGAAGTGGTACTGGTATTGGGGCCACTGAGTATGTCAAACCCCTGAATGGCTGGTCCCCGGAAACCGGTTCCCTGTGCATTCAGCATATACGAAAGGTTAAAAGTCTCCCCGATGCCCACAACCCCCTTGGCCGACGCTGTAAGTTGAATATCCTGGGCTGTAACCGTAGTTCCGAGAAGGACAAAACAAAAGATGACCAATGACAATGGACGAATGATACCAGCCTGCAGACCAGGCAGGGATATTAAATTCTGCATCCGGAATGAAATGAATTTACCGATATTAATCTTAATTTTCAATTTTAGTTTTTTAATTTTCAATTGTCAATTAATTCCTCATTTTAACTTCTAACTGAATTTTACCAGTCTTTTTCCACTCCCATCGGCTGTGCCTTAACTTGTTCCTTTTTCACTTTCTCCATGGTTTTCTTTTCATCATTTTTCAAGGCTTCAAGCATCCGGTCGGCATCTTCCTTACTGATTTTCTTCTGATCCTGAGGAGGTTTTTGCTGATTGTTATCTTTGTTCTGGTCCTTGTTCTGATCTTTTTTGTCCTTTTGATCTTTTTTATCGTCTTTCTTATCCTGATTCTTTTTGTTTTGTTGCTCCTGTTGCTTTTTCAGCATCATTTTAGCATACTCCAGATTATATTTTGTATCCTTATCTTTGGGATCATTCATCAGGGCCTTTTTGTAAGCTGTAATGCTCTTTTCGTACTCCTTCGATTGCAGGAGTGAATTTCCCAGATTGTGCATTACCTTGGATTGAATCTTTTTATCGTTATTCTTTTCTGCTAAGTTAGAGTAAATCTTTACAGATTCATCGAAGTTGTGGTTTTTATAAACCGCCGTTCCAAGGTTAAACTGTCCTTTCACGGATCCTTTATTCAATTCCAAAGCCTTGCGGTAATCTTTTTCGGCTTCTTTATAATCACCCTTTTCAAATTTTCTGTTTCCCTGTCGGAGCAACGAATTCTCCTTTTGAGAAAACCCCGTCACCGTATGTAACAAAAACAAAAAAACGACAAAATTATATTTCATAATTTAATAAACTCAAAAATCCAGTATCCAGTATTCAATCATCTAGAACGGTTTAATATTCGTCAGCCATCTCGTTTTTCGTTCAAACACGAAAAAATCAACAACCAACAATAAAATTGCAATTGCTATGAAATACTGAAATCGGTCTTCAAAGTCGCTAAACTGTTTCTCTTCAATTTCAGTTTTCTGGATCTTGTTGATATCATCAAAAATTTTATTCAAGCCTGTTTCAGAATTGTTGGCGCGAACGTACATGCCGTTACCCATGCTGGCAATACGCTGTAACAAGGTTTCATCCAGTTTACTCATGATCGTTTGTCCATCACTGTCCTTTTTATATCCGATCTGAACATTCCCGCTCATTACTGGTATGGGAGCACCTTCCGGTAATCCCATCCCGATTGTATAAATTGTGATCCCTTTTTTGGCAATGGCTTCTGCCTGAGCCAGGGCATCCCCTTCATGATCTTCTCCATCGGTGATAACGACGATGGCTTTATTGTGTTTTGATTCGCCAAAACTATTGGCTGCCAATTCGAGCGCCGATGCAATGGCCGTGCCTTGAGTAGGAACAATCCCGGTATTGATGGTAGCAAGAAACATTTTTGCAGCGGCGTAATCGGTAGTGATGGGTAACTGGGTATAAGCTTTCCCAGCAAATACGATGATCCCGATCCGGTCGCCATCCAGGTTATCGATAACCCGCGAGATAGACTGTTTGGCCCTTTCAAGGCGGTCAGGTTTAATATCTTGGGCCAGCATAGAGTTGGAAACATCAAGACAGATCATCAAGTCTATTCCCTTATGTTTTACCTTCTCCAATCGGGAGCCTGTTTGTGGATCAGCTAAGGCAACAACCAGACAGCTCAAGATCAGCATCATCCCAATAAATTTCAGGATGGGTTTCCGTATTGAGTACTCCGGCATCAATTGTTTGATGATATGCCAATCGCCATATTTTGCCAGGGTCTTCTTCTTCCATATAAAAAAGAGCACCAGAAAAATGGTGAAAACCGGAATTAAAGCCAGCAGATAAAAGAAATAAGTATGAGCAAATCTGAACACTTTAATTATTTTAGATTTTTGGTTTTAGATTTTAAAATATTGAAATCTAAAACCATAACATTTTATTACGGTATATTTTTTAAATATACATATCTTAAAATTGTTTCCAGGCTAAGCAGGGCAAAGGCAAGCAAAGCCAGGGGAATAAATTCTTCTTTCTTTTTTCGGAATTCGGTAACATCGATTTTTGATTTTTCCATTTTATCGATTTCCTGATAAATGGCGCGGAGTTTGGCATTGTTGGTAGCTCTGAAATACCTACCATCGGTCATTCTGGCAATTTCCTTTAACAAAGGCTCATCCAATTGTACATCCATCATTTGCGTCTGTATTCCGAAGGGAGTTTGAACAGGAACTGGCGCTTTTCCAATGGTTCCGATACCGATGGTATAGATTCGTACTCCGTATAGTTTGGCGATTTCTGCTGCCGACAGGGGATCTACAGCCCCCATGTTACTTACCCCGTCGGTGAGCAATATGATCACTTTGCTGATGGCTTTGCTTCCTCTCAGGCGGTTTACTGCGGTTGCGAGTCCATCACCCAGTGCAGTGCCATCTTCAATCATGCCAAATTGTACATTGTGGAATAGATTTTTCAATACAGCATGGTCGGTTGTAAGGGGGCATTGAGTAAATGTTTCCCCACTAAAGATCACCAATCCGATCCGGTCGTTGGGACGGTTTCCGATAAATTCGATGGCTACATCTTTAGCAGCTTCAAGCCGGTTGGGTTTGAAGTCCATGGCGGTCATGGATCCACTAACATCCATCGCTATCACCAGATCGATTCCTTCCACACTCACGTCCTGACGGCTGAGGCTGGTCTGGGGGCGAGCCAGGGCAATAATCAGCAGTATGATGGCCAGGAGCCGGATAACATATAATCCATGATATACGTAGATCTTTAAAGAGCGGTATTTCGAGTCAAAGCCCTCGCCACTGCTGATCTGCAGATCAGGATTATTGTTTTTCAAATGGTAGAAATACCATACTACCAAACCCGGTATTATTACCAGAAGAAAAAGAAAACCCGGATTTGCAAACGTCAGCCCGTGAAACATAATAATTCTTAATTCTAAACTAATTCTTCATTCCTAAATCCTCATTCCTAACTGAATTTGTTGTTTCATACACAAAATCAATTGCTTCGGTCAATGATTTTTCATTTTCAGCAGGGAGTGGACTCCCTTTGGCAAATTTTACCATATCGGCACGTATGAGCAATGCATCCAGCTTATTCAAAGCTTCCTTAGGACATTTAATATGATTTATCAAGCTCTCTTCAATTTCTGCGCTGGTTTGTTCAAGGGCAGGTACCTGAAAATAATTTTCGATATAGACCCGTATGATCTCTGTAAGATCGGAATGAAATTCTTTCACCTTTCCCTGTTGCCATAATTTTTTCACCCTTAGTTTTTCCATCTCCTGTAAAGCAATTTCATGAGGCAGGAGTTGTACTTTGGGTTTGAGTTGGAAGACCGGCTCCCGTTTTTTACGTTTCCGGATATACCATATTATAATAGCAATCACTGCAGCCAGGGCAAGACCTGTCAGGATCCATGGAACCATTTCGCGGAAAGAGATGGGAATGCTAAGCGGGCCCTTGATCCCTTTGATGGCTTGCGTAGTATCAACTTTCATCGTATGTACTGCCAACAACAAGACCGGTCCATCGGCTGTTTTCAAACTGGTATCCGGAAGATTCCGATAGCTGAAAGTAATGGGAGGAATGTTGTAGAATCCCGAATCGTAACAGGTGAAATTTAATTGCTGAGTAAGTGTCATTGATTTTTTATCCGCCGAAAAGGCAGTATCAACCTTTCCCCTCCCAATCACGGTAATACTGCCAAGGATGGTATCGGGTAAAAAGGGCCACATTACCTGAGTTTTAACCGGTCCGGTATATTTGAGCGTAATGCCAACATGATCGCCGATAAGCATTGCGTTGGTATCAAGCTTAGCCGAAACGCTCACTTGAGTATACCCAGCAACTGAAACAAAACAAGCAATTAAAACTGAAACAATTTTCTTCATTCCCAACTCCTCATTCTTAATTCCTCATTCCTAATTCGTTACTCATTTCCTGGCTCCTCTTTTTTTAAACAGTCCCATCAATGGCTTGATATAGTCCTGGTCGGTTCTGATCCGTGCCACATCTACACCGCTACGGATAAAAGTATCATTTACAAATCCGGAATGCTGGTTATACCAATTATCATAATAGCGACGGACTGTGGGATCGGAAGAATCGATCCAACGAAGCTCGCCTGTTTCTGCATTTCGGGTACGGATCAAACCCACATCAGGTAATCTGGTTTCACGTTCATCGAAAATATGTACTGCGATCAGATCATGCTTTTTGCTGGCAATTTTCATGGCATCGGCGAAACCATTATCCAGAAAATCGCTCAGTAAAAAGGCAGTACATCGTTTTTTGATCGCATTGGTCAGGAATCGCAGGGGTTCAGTGAGGTTGGTTCCCTGTTGCTGAGGTCGGAATTCGATCAATTCGCGGATGATTCGCAGGATATGGCTGACCCCTTTTTTGGGAGGGATAAACTTTTCCACTGTTTGACTGAAAAAAATCACGCCTACCTTATCATGATTCTGAATAGCGCTGAATGCCAGTACGGCTGCAATTTCGGTAATCAATTCCTGTTTGATTGTTTTTTGAGTTCCAAATTGGTTTGAAGCGCTGACATCAATAAGCAACATCACTGTCAGTTCCCGTTCTTCATCAAAAATCTTTACATAAGGATGGTTAAACCTGGCAGTTACATTCCAATCGATGCTGCGGATATCGTCGCCCGGTTGGTATTCACGAACTTCTGAAAACGCCATTCCCCGTCCCTTGAAAACAGAATGATACTGCCCCGAAAAGATCTGATTGCTCAAACCCCGGGTTTTGATCTCAATTTTACGTACCTTTTTAAATAGTTCGGCGGATTCCATGATCAAGTTGAAAGTTGAAGGTTTCAGGTTTCAGGTTGAAGGTTTCATTTTACCACGAAGATGTAAAGACGCAAATATATCATATTCAATTATTTAAAATTTTTCGCTTTAGCGACTTGGCGGTGAAAAGTAGTTTTCGGAGTGGGCTCAACATTGAATTTATTTTTGAACTTGAAACCTTCAACCTGAAACCTGGAACCATTACGGAACTTCTACGGTATTTAAAATTTCATTGATAATATCTTCGCTTGTGATATTTTCTGCTTCGGCTTCATAAGTAAGGCCGATCCGGTGACGGAGTACATCGTGGGCAACGGCACGGATATCTTCCGGGATCACATAGCCACGCCGTTTGATAAAGGCATACGCTTTGGAAGCGAGAGCCAAGTAGATACTGGCACGCGGAGAGCCACCATAGCTAATCAACCCTTTGAATTTGTTGAGTTTATAATCGGCCGGAAAGCGACTGGCAAAAACGATATCTGTGATATAATTTTCTATTTTTTCGTCAAGATAAACTTCGCGGGTAATGGCCCTTGCGCGGAGGATGTGTTCAGGTTTGATGATCTTCGAAGTATTAAAAGTTTCATTGCCAATATTTTGGCGGATGATCATTTTCTCTTCTTTTTTATCGGGATATCCGATCACAACTTTCAGCATGAAACGGTCGACCTGAGCTTCAGGCAAAGGATAGGTACCTTCCTGCTCGATGGGGTTTTCGGTAGCCAGGACGAGGAACGGTTCCGGCAGGTTAAAGGTTTCTTCCCCGATGGTGACCTGTCGTTCCTGCATGGCTTCAAGCAAGGCGCTCTGTACCTTAGCCGGACTACGGTTTATTTCATCTGCCAGGATGAAATTGGCGAAAATAGGTCCCTTACGTACCGAAAATTCTTCCTTCTTCTGACTGTAGATTAACGTTCCTAACAAATCGGCAGGAAGGAGGTCGGGCGTAAACTGGATGCGGCTGAATTTAGCATCGATACAATTTGCCAATGATTTTATAGCCAACGTTTTTGCTAATCCAGGAACCCCTTCAAGCAAGATGTGCCCATTGGATAATAATCCTATCATCAGGCGTTCGATCATCTGTTTTTGTCCAATGATGACCTTATGCATCTCCATGGTAAGCAAATCGACAAACGCGCTCTCTTTTTGGATCCGTTCGTTTAATTCTTTAATATCGGTTTCAACCATTGTACAGAAATTTTGAGGCAGCAAATTTATAAAATGATGTTTTGTTAAAACAAGGTATGATGTTAATATTTGTTAACCTTACCGTTAAAAAAGTGTTAAAGAAATGACATATTAGGCCTTATTCATGATGATAAGAGGCTCCGTGCAAAATGGTTAGTGCGCGGTATAATTGTTCAGCAAAGAAAAGCCGGACCATCTGGTGAGAGAAAGTCATCTTGGAAAGAGAGAGCAGAAAAGCGGCTTGCTTTTTCAAAGAAGGGTCGAATCCGAATGGTCCGCCCACAACAAAAAGGAGGGTTTTATTCCCGCTAACAAATTGTTTATTCAGAAAGGTGGAAAACTCGGTAGACCGCATTTCTTTACCATGTTCATCCAACAATACGAGAATATCGCCCGTTTGGATTTGTTTTCGAATCAGTTCTGATTCTCGAAGGTTTTGCTCTTCCTGTGATAAGGCGGCGCTGTTTTTTAAGGCAGGGATTTCGGTGATTTCAAACGGCAGGTAATGTTTTACCCTCATTTCATAATCATTAATTCCTTCCCGCAACCAGGTTGCTTCCGTTTTTCCGATAACCAATAACCGAATTTTCATTAGGGTGTAAATATCGCAATTTCCGGTATAACTTTTGTAACTTACTTTGAAAAATTCCGGAATTGCTTATTTTTGTAAAAAAGAGGTTATGAAAAAATTTACGTTCCTTTTATTTTTGCTTGTTTTACCGGTACTTTGGGGATTTTCGTCCGGACCGGATGAAACTGCTAAATTAATTTCAGCAGGCCTTCAGAGTGGAAACGCGGCCGAAGTGTCAAAATATTTTAACCCGATGGTTGACCTCACCCTTCCCGGTTATGACGATTCCTATAGTAAAACACAGGCAGGCCAGATTTTAAAAGAGTTCTTTACAAAAAACCCTGTAAAGACTTTTAAAATCACGAAACAAGGTTCCTCTTCCGATGGATCTCAATATTCGATTGGAAGTCTTGAAGCCGGGAATAAAGTATTCCGGGTCTATTTTCTGATCAAATCGGTGAACGGACAGTTTCTGATACAACAACTCCAGATGCAGGAAAATAATTAAAAAGCGAACCTATTGATGAACAAAATGAATCTATCGGTGAGTGAAGCGAACCTTGACAAAATCATTGTTCAAGCTCTGGCTGAGGATATCGGCGACGGGGATCATACCACCCTGGCGACCATTCCGCCCGATGCCCAGGGGAAAGCCAGGCTCATTGTTAAAGATACCGGTATCCTATGTGGAGTACCCATCGCCCATGAAATTTTTCTGAAGGTGGATCCCGATTTGCAAATGATCATTCATTTTCAGGATGGTTCTGAGATCAAAAACGGGGATGTGGTTTTTGAGGTAAAGGGACGGGCTGCTTCAATTCTTCAGGCTGAACGGCTGGTTTTGAATTTCATGCAGCGGCTAAGTGGCATCGCCACCGCCACCCATTGGGTAGTAATCAAACTTCAGGGGCTTCACACGCGGATTCTCGACACCCGTAAAACCACGCCTTTGTTGCGTGAACTTGAAAAATATGCCGTCCGAACCGGAGGTGGCTGGAATCACAGGATGGGATTATTTGATATGATTATGATCAAAGACAACCATGTTGATTTTGCCGGAGGAATTACCCTGGCCATTGATTCGGTTCATGAATATCTCCATAAAAAAGGCAAGGAATTAAAGGTTGAGATTGAGGTCAGAAATTATGACGAATTGCAGCAAGTTCTTGACCATGGCGGAATAGATCGGATCATGTTGGATAACTTTTCCGTAGAAAAAATGTCGGAAGCCATGCAACGAATCGGAAGCCGTTATGAAACCGAGGCCAGTGGCGGAATTACAATGGATAACGTTAGAGCTTATGCCGAAACCGGTGTCGATTTCATCTCTATTGGAGCTCTGACCCATCACATCAAAAGCCTGGACATGAGTTTGAAAGCAGTGAGGGAGAGATGATGCTGTTTCTTAGCAAACGAAGGCAATGCAAAACCAATCAAAGATCACAGATAAAATCCTGAGATGGAAGCCGCTGGCTTGGCTTATTAGAGCTTCGAGGTTATTGGTATTACCGGGATTTAACGAAGTTCCTTTATATGATGTGGCAGTGTTCTTCATCCGGGGATTAACCAAAGGATTTATTTCCACCCGTGCTGCTGCCATCTCCTATTCGCTGTTCCTCGCCATTCTTCCGTTTATGATATTCCTCTTTACCATCATCCCATTTATTCCTATTCGGGATTTCCAACAATCCCTGCTTTCACTAATCCAGGATTTTCTGCCTGACTCCGCATACGCTACTGTCAAGTCCACCATCATTGACATTGTAACCCAGCCCAGAAGCAGCTTGTTGATCATCACCTTTTTTCTTGCATTATACTTTTCTACAAACGGAGTTAACAGCCTAATTGCAGCATTTAACGATACTTACCATGATCTGGAGACCCGTTCCGCGGTAAAACAATACATAATTTCTATATTTATCGTATTTATTCTCAGCATTTTATTAATCCTTGCCATCAGTTTGATCACCTTTGGATCTTCCTTTTTAACCTGGATCCTCCCCGATATCATTGAAAACAGTTTGATAATTACGTTATTATTGGAATTATTACGGTGGATCGTCATACTGGCGCTTTTACTGATGGCTATTTCCAGTGTATATTATCTGGCACCTGCCCGGAGAAAGCACTTTCATTTCATCTCAGCTGGTTCTCTGGTGGCAACGATTTTGATCATGCTTACCACGTTGGGCTTTAATTTTTATGTAGATAATTTTGCCAGTTACAATGCATTTTATGGTTCGCTGGCCACCGTGATGATTATTCTTGTTTGGATATATATTAACTCTTACAGTTTGTTGATCGGCTTTGAGTTGAATGCTTCCATCTATAAATCCAAACATGGAATTATGAATGTCGGAAAAATTTAAAAATTACTGGAAGTAACTCATGGCGATAGACAATATATACCAAGCCTATTGCCAACAACAAATGTCCACCTTCCACCCAGTAACGATTCGAATCTGTAATAAAAAAAGCAGAGAGGGCAACAATTACCATATAAATAATAGGGATATAATAGATTTTCCACTTATTAAGAGAGAAATGAAAAACTTTCCGGCATGCAAGATGGAGGAAAAAAGCCTGGGCAGGTTTCACCAAAAAACTGGCCCATACAGCACCGGGCAAACCGAAATATTTAATCATCGGAATGGTAAGGACGATTTGGAAAAGCGCGCTGTAAAAGAAAACTCTGGGGAGTGCCTTTGTTTGGTTGAAATAGAACAGCGGTACTTGATACATATAAAACCAAACCCTGCTGGCAAAACCAACACTGAGCAAAGATAAAAATGTAAAGGACTGATAATAGGCAACATTCCGAATAAAAGGATGCAATAGCAAGGGGATTGCAATCACAAAAGCAGGAATGAAAAGTAAGTTGACTGCCGAGAATCCGCTATAATATTTATTAATCCGGGGTGTACTTGAAGTAAGGCTGTCCTCTTTCAGAATCGAAAATATTTTTGGATTGACCACATAGGTCATCCCGTTTTGGAAAAAATCGATCAATAACGTACACTTTATGGCAAAATCGAAGATGGCAATATCTTCTTTGGTCATAAATCCAAGAATAATAAAATTATTGATGTTGCTCAATACCCAGGAAAAAAGAAAATAAATCAGGATGGGGGCACAGTAGAGGGCCATTGGGCGGATATACTCTTTTTTAAAGTCAATGCCATATTCTCTGATCAGGAAGAAGAACGCAAAAAGGAATATCCCGACTCCCGATAGCAACCGTCCCCACATGGGGCCGATAAGAGTGAAAGGGTAAAGGTATAATCCGATAAGAGAGAAGCCAATGGTCAGAATGAAATTGAAACTGTTTGACCAAAAGAAATTCTTACTTCGTTGCTGGTTGATCAACAGATTGGTATATGTTTTAAAGAAACTGTTACAAAATGCAGTAAGTACGGCAAACATACCCCATGGATAAAAGACCAATCCTTTTCCCTTGAAAAGCAGTGAAAATATCAGTTCACCGGAAACGGCAAAAAAGAGGATGAAAACAACTCCGATTCCCAGCAAGGAAGATACAATGGTGCCGATGTATTGTCGAACTTGTAAAGGATTATCTTTTACTTTAATATATTGTACTCCGATGTAGGCTTCAAAACCAAAATTCATCAGCAATTGAACAAAGGCGGTAATGGCAATATACAAGGCAAGTAGTCCAAAATCATTGACTGTTAACAAATTGAGATAAAAGAAAAGCAAGACAAAACCAGAAGCAAGGGGAAGTGATCCAGCCAGAGTATAAATAAAAGAAGATTGAATAAACTTTTTTGAAATCATTCAAGAATCGAAATGAATCCTAATTTTGCATAAAAGTATCTAAAAAATCGACCGAAAATTACGGTTTAATTCATTTATCGCAATAAAATCAGTGAAGAAAACAAAGATATTGGTATTGACTTGGGGTCCATACAGCCATGCCAGTTCTCGAATCCGGGCGTGGCAATATCTTCCGCTTTTCGAAAGAGCTGGAGGATATGCCTTCACTGTAATCTCGCGTGTTCCGGAACGGTTTCATTGGTATTCCCCCATTTTGTTTCCTTTACTGAAACGAGTCTTTTTGTTGTTCCGGTGTTTTGCAATCTTGTTTCTGCAATATGATCTGGTTTATATTCAACGTTGGTTTCTCTCTTCTTTCCTGATAAAGATACTTAACGTAAAAAGAACCCCGTATATTTTCGATTTCGATGATGCAATTTTTTTAAACACGCCACAGCAACCCTACAACAGTTATCAGACTGACCGAATGATTCTTCATGCCGCACGAGTAATTGTAAGTTCACCAGTTCTGGCTGAATATTGTCAAAATTTGGGAGTTACTTCACAAATTATAACCACTCCTGTTGATTCGGACCATATTGTACAAAAGAGTTACAATCAATTGGATAAGCCCTTTACAGTCGGTTGGATTGGATCGGTTTACACCACCCCATTTCTGGAAATCGCAATACCGGCTTTACAAAAGATATCACAGACAATAAAATTGCGGATACTCTTGATTGGCGCTGACAGAAAACACATATTTTCTGGCCTTCCGGTTGAATATATGGAGTGGTCGATCGAAACTGAGAACCAAAAGTTACAACAAATGGATGTTGGAATTATGCCCCTACCAGACACCCCTTGGGCACGTGGAAAAGGCGGATATAAGCTCTATCTGTATATGGCAGCCGGAATACCGGTAATAGCTTCTCCTGTTGGAATAAACCGTGATATTGTGATCCATGGGGATAGTGGATTTTTAGCCAGTACGCAGGAGGATTGGGAAAAATACCTACTTTTACTTACTCAAGATCGTTCGCTCGTTGAAACGATGGGCCAGGCAGGAAGAAAGCTCGTATTGGAGAGATATGACCGGCGTATTTGTTTTGAATTGTTGAGAAGATGTTTTAATTCATGTTTAAATAAATAATTTATGGATCAACCATATATTATTGAGCTTGGTTGCGGAACTACAAAGATGGAAGGAGCAATTGGAGTGGATCGGCTCCCTTTGCCCGGAGTCGATATTGTTGCTGACGTGGAAAAGGGGCTGCCTTTTTTAAAAGATAACTCTGTTGACAAGATCTATTCGAATCATTTTTTTGAGCATATTTCCAATTTTGAATTTTTGATTAAAGAAATTCACAGGGTTCTAAAAAAAGAGGGATGTCTGTATCTTCGAGTCCCCCATTTTTCAAATCCATACTTCTATTCCGATTATACCCATCAACGTTTTTTTGGACTCTACACCTTTGATTATTTCAGCAACCCTAAAAAACAATTAAGGCGGAAGGTACCATCTTTTTATGGAGAGTTGAAGTTTGTAGTTGTCCGACGGAAAATGATCTTTAAATCCACTTTTCTGATACGTGGTATCTTTAAACACAGGATTATTCAGCCTCTGGTCAACTTTTCATCCTATACTCAAGAGCTTTATGAAGAGATGTTTTGCTACCTGATACCCTGTCAGGAAATTTATTTCGAAATCAAGCCAGACAAATGATCCAAACAGATATTACAAAATTTTTTCCAACAAGTCCAATATTTTTTCTTTCCGGATGGCGTAAGTAAAGTTATTCATTACCTGTTCACGGGCTGCCTTTCCGGTATCCATTTTTAATGCCTTTCTTACTGCTTGTTCCAATTCGGCGACCGAACGATGATAAACCAGCACCCCCGTATCCCCTATCGCATCAGGGATCCCATTAACATTTGAACCAACAGGAATACACTCGCAAGCCATAGCTTCTCCAAGGGTATTGGGCATTCCTTCGGTAATGGATGCCTGAACAAAAACTTTTGCTCTATTATAGTTTTTAAATTGTTCTTCATCCTTATTATTGAAAAAAACCAATTCCAGATTGGGGATTGAGCTAACTCCATAATTCTCTTCTATCCAAGGCAATAATTGCCGGTTAATCCCGATCATGGTAAATTTCAAGTCGGGGTTCCGCCTAGCCATCTCCGAAAACAAGTCAAATCCTTTATTTAGAAAATCAAATACACTACCCATTGTACCAACTGTTAAAACCCGGTCTGGTTCCTTTGCAATTGACGGGTCCCTGTAAAAATGTTCGGTATTTATGCCATTTGGAATGATAGTCATCGGAGTCTTTATGTCGGGGATATAGTATTTGATTCCATCTTTTTTACCATCCGGGTCATAATAGTAATTTTCATGATAGATCAGAGAAGCATGATTCGGAATAATATAGGTGGCATGTCGTAATGCGTACTTTACCATTCGTCCCCGCCACTTTTTGAGATAAACCCCTTTTCGCAACAAGGGATAGCAGATTGCCTCCTGACCGCCTGCAAAAATGATGACCTTAATGTGCAGCAATTTACCAAAAAAGGACATAACAGCTGAGTGATAATCACCAAACCAGGTAACCATAGCATCTGTATGCCGTGCATGACTGAGAATAAAAAAAGCCAGGGAGACAAGATTGAGAAGATAACCAGCACCGGTACGTTTTGTATCTATGACATAGGTAATGACTTCATATTTTTCTGTCAATACCTTATGATCAAGGGCTGAAAAAGAGATTTTTACCCGTGCAATGTAGAGAATTCGCTTTCTTTTCAATTTTGAGTATTTTACCACTCTCCAAAATTAAGAATATAACCTTTGAAATTCCCGGTGGTGTTTATTTTCTATTTTTGCATAGAATTCATGTGCTAAATATAATGTTTAACCGGAATATTCTTTCGTTTTTTCTGATCATTTCCCTTATTATCGACTTACAGCCGGAATCAGTGCATGCAGGTCATGTTGTCGATTCTCCTGATTTAAAAAAAGAGGAAAAAAAAATTGACTCATTAATCCAGAAAGTAGATTATTATATGAACTGTGATTATGATTCAACTTTATATATCTCAACAAGACTGATGAAATTATCGGAGTCTGTACACTCTCTGAGAGGAAAGGTTAAAGCATTAGAAGGATTTGCGGCTTACTATTTTGGAAAAGGCAATTATTTTAAGGCGATCGAACTTCTATACCAACGATTGGATATCCACCAGAAATACCATTTGATGGAAGGGTATGTATGGGCTTATTCAAAAACCTCAGGTTTTTTCTATACCCTCGGCGATACTGCTAAAGTGCTGGAACATATTCAACGGGGATTTGCTGTCGCAAATAAAACGCACAACCCTGAAGACCGTGGATTAATGTATCTTTCTCAAAGTGCTTATCATTATAAAAAGAAAGAATATTCCCAATCAAGAAGGGATGCCCTGATTGCAGCCGGATATTTCATACAAAGTAAAAGTATGTTTTCCGAAGCAAAAGCCTGGCGTTTGGTGGGAGATGTTGCCCTTCAGTTACACCAACTTCCTCAAGCTATTGATATTTACCTTTCAACTATTCAAAAATTTCAAAAAATTGGGAATATGGGTGAGGCCGCAACCATATATACCCGGATTGGGCATGTTTATTCACTAAATAATGACGAGCAAAAAGTGCTTTTTTTCAACCGGGTAGCTCTACAAATCCGAAAAAAAATGGTAATCAAAGATTTTTATGCCCAATCGTTAATCAATATTGGTGGTGTCTATTTAGAAATGAACAAGAGAGATTCAGCCCTCTATTATTTAAAAAACGGGCTGATTATTCTCGAACAAACAAATAATTATAATCTTCTTTCAAATGCCTATAAACAATTCTATTATTATTATTTAAAATATAAAAACGATCAACAATCTTTCAAATATTACAGACTCTATCGGGAGACAAATCAAGCATTTACTAATGAATCGAACAATATCGAGATCCGTAAATTAAATGCAAACTGGGAAATCAGTGAAAAAGAAAGACAAAATAAAGTTTTAAAACAGGAGCATGCGCTTCATGAAATACAATTGCACAATCGTATTGTTCAAACAATATTATTTGAAGCCGGATTTTTATTCTTCTTTTTTCTTACCCTTATCGTGGATCATTTTATACGACATAACAAGCAACGAAAACAATCGCTGCAAAAATTGAATGAGAATATTGTCATCAAGATCAATGAACGGATTGAAGCCGAAAGCATTTTGCGACAAAGTGAAATCCGGTACCGGTTTCTGGCTGAACACCTTGTGGATGTCATTTCTGTCGTTGATGTCAACCTGAAGCGATTGTTTATCAGTCCCTCGTGCAAAAAGTTTTATGGGTATGAACCGAGGGAGATATTAGATCAGGAATCCATTTTTACAATAGTTGATCCGGCTTATCATGAATTTGTCAGAGCGCAATTATCAGAAATAATCCGTCTCAAAATCCCGGGAAGGTATAGCTATAAAGCAATCCGAAAAGATGGCACACATTTCTGGGCAGAAAGCAATCTGAACCCGGTAATTGATCCGAAAACCGGGGATTTCAAAGAATTGATTACCATCATCAGGGACATTTCGGAAAGGAAGAAGTATGAAGAGATGTTGTCGAACAATGCCAGGCAAAAAGAGATGCTACTGCGCGAAATTCACAACAGGGTCAAGAATAATTTTGCCATTCTCACCAGTCTGATGACCATGCAATGCGACATTACCCATGACACCGAACTCAACCAATCCTTATGTGATCTTCAGTTACGACTTCGCACCATGTCGCTTGTTCATGAACAACTTTATAATACACAGGGTATCAATATTATCAGCTTTGGAAATTATTTAAATAATCTTGCAACCATCATTTCAACTGCCTTCCATAACGACCGAATCTCCCTCTCGCTCGATATCGACCCTTGTGAACTCTCCATTGATATAACGCTTCCGTTGGGACTCATTGTGAATGAATTGCTGACCAATGCATGTAAATATGCTTTTCCGGATAATCGATCCGGGCACGTACGGGTTTCATTAAAATCGCTGACAGATCATCGTTGGTGCATCACAATAAATGATGATGGTGTTGGTTTACCGGCAGATTTTTCATTACGGAAAACCCAATCGATGGGATCAAAGATCATTCAAATTCTGATCGAGCAGATAGAGGCGACGTTGGAAATTCAATCTGAGAATGGCACTTGTTTCAAAATCTATTTTTCATCCTAAAATGACAATTTACATGCAAAACCATAAACCCTTAGTTGCTCTGATAGGTGCAGGAACGATCGGCACTGCCCTTGGAAATATTCTTGCAGAGAATAGCGAATTCCCTATACTGCTTCATTCCATTGAAGAAAAGGTAGTGGATGAAATCACCAGGGTCCATCTCAATTCAAAATATTTCCCGGGTGTCCATTTACATCAGAATCTGTTTGCCACGACCCGGGACGAGGAGTTGGAAAAACCAGAAATCATTTTTCTGGCCATTCCATCAGTCATACTCATGTCATACCTGCAGAAAATCCGCAGTCATCTTCCAGCCAGCACCGTTTTGGTGAATCTTGCCAAAGGATTTGGTGCAGGTAATAAAACCATCGTCGAATGCATCAAAGAGGAATTTTCTAATCCTGTATGTACGATGAAAGGTCCCAGTTTTGCCAGCGAAATCATGAACCATCTCCCCACTGGTTTTACACTGGGATATCAAACAACAAATCAGGAAACCGAAATTCCTGCCCCGATATCATCAATTCCAAAATTATTTAAAAACACCCCGATTTATCTGGATTATTCCTCAGATATTAAAGGCGTGGAGATTCTGAGTATTCTGAAAAACATTTATGCGGTTGCCATTGGCATCGTTGATGCTCAATTCACCTCTCCAAACCTCCGTTTTTTGATCCTTACCAAAGCTTTTCGTGAGATGCGTAAAGCGTTGCTCTTTTTTGGAGGGAAACAAGATACTTTATTTAATTATTGTGGATTCGGAGATTTTAACCTTACCGCCTTGAATGACCTGAGCCGTAACCGGACACTTGGACTCTTGATCGGGAAAGGATTTTTCACCGAACATGTGTCGCATGAACTGGTATTAGAAGGAAAAACTGCTACCCAAGTGTTTTATAATGAGATTTCGGGAAGGGTGAACGTTCCGGAAACTTTTCCGATTATTGCAGAGCTTTATAAAATTTTCAATACAAAATATGACATTTCTCAATTCGTTAAAAACATCCTTGATTTTTCCGAGTCAGAGTAATTATTCGTTGTTTCTGCCCTTTTCGCACTTGAATTTTGTATCTTTGCAAAAACTTTCCGGGGCTGACCGGTTTTGACAGCAGGGGAGTGGAATTGTAAGCATGCCGAGTGTTCGTAAGCAGATCTCGTAAAAAGTCAGTTTACACAGCCAATAACTGGCGATAATTATTCTTACAGACTCGCTGCTTAATTTTAGAAATTAAGCGCGTCTTGTCTCCCGGAAAACCTCTCTCAACGGTGTTCCGGATAAGGCATCGCAAATGTTGAGATAGCTTGAGCCTCGTTCCGCTGCTCAGGTGAAAAAAAAGGAAATACGGTTTGAATAGGCCCGCTTCTGGCCAGCTCACTCCCGACAATCAAACAGAAGCTAAGCATGTAGAAACCAACTTTGCTACTTGTTTGGACGAGGGTTCGAATCCCTCCAGCTCCACAACCTTGTAATTTAGAAGAAAGCCCTGTAGTTATTAACAAACACAGGGCTTTTTTATTTAGTATAATCGGCGGTTTATCAAACACCATTATATTCACTTCTCTATAAATAACTGCTGCCTGCCGACACCTTTGTAAAGGGGGCTATGGCCCGTTTGTAAATACCGTGTACCCAGGCAATAGCCATGCCATAATTGGTTACAGGAATTCCTGCTTCCACAGCCGGCTTCAAACGATTAATAATTTGTCGGCGAGTTATCATACAACCACCGCATTGGATTACCATGGCGTATTTGCGTATATCTTGTGGCAACTTGTCTAATCCAGCCACTACTTCATACTCCAACTTTTTACCACTAAAGTTTGATATCCATCGTGGAATTTTAACCCTTCCAATATCGTCGCACGTAAGATGATGCGTACAGGATTCCAGTATCAATATTCGATCCCCGTCTTTTAGACTACTTAGGGAAGGAGTACCTTTTAAATAATTCGAAAAATCGCCTTTATGCCTGGCTAATATGATACTAAAACTGGTAAGTGGAATATTTTTAGGAATACTGGCATCGGCTTTAGGAAAAACCTGGCTATCGGTAATAGCAAGCGCAGGAAGTGGTTGCATCTTATTTATATATGCATCAATTTCCCGTTCTTTAGCTACGATTGCTACACAATCATTATCCAGAATATCACGGATTATTTGTATTTGTGGAAGGATTAAACGTCCTTCCGGAGCCTCAATGTCAATGGGAGTTATCAGTAAAACTGTATCTCCATATTTAAGCAGGTCGCCAATAAGGGATCTATTCATATAGGCTGATTCCGGGATAATTTTTCGGAGGTTATCTACCAAGGTCTCAATTTCTATAGGTCTTATGGCGCAAAAGGCAAGAATGACTGCTTGTGTATGATCTAAAATTTGTAACCGAGTCGAATTATTCAAAGGTTCCAAATCGGTTTTATTATGAATGACAAGAAAAGGAATCTCATAATTTGTAAACTCTTTAATCAGTTCTTTTTCTTCTTTTCCGAAGATATTGTCAGCAATTACAAGCATTGCCGCGTCTACCGTTTTCAGAACCTCTTTCGATTTCTCAATACGTTTCTTCCCAAGATCTCCTGTATCGTCAATACCGGCAGTATCAATTAAAACTACAGGACCAATACCGGGTATTTCCATCGATTTTTTAACAGGGTCGGTTGTAGTACCAGCCACTTCAGAAACTATGGCAACGTCGTGTCCGGCCAGCGCATTAATAATAGAACTTTTGCCATTGTTCCTCCGCCCGAAAATGCCGATATGTGGTTTTGCGTCTTTTCCTTTAGTCATGAATACACTTTTAAGGCACACGTTACATGTGCAAAATTAGCAATCGGATGAAAATTCCTAAGATTATTCCAGATCTTTTATCGAGTAACCCAACTTTAATAAATTTTGAGGTTGTAATATCTTTTTTAACTGATCATCATTCATCAATTTCATTTTTTGGTTGGCTTCAAAAATGTTGCAACTATTCTCTTTCATCTCTTTGGCTAATTCCGAGGCTTTATGGTAGCCTATAAAAGGAGTTAAAGCCGTGGTTATTGCCGGGCTGTGTAACAACCTATATTGGGCAGTTGCCACATTAATTTTTATTTTATCAAAAAGATTTGCCTTTAACGTATCATTGGCTGCAATTAAAATCTTCAGACTTTCGATAATTGCATGGCCAATTACCGGGATATATGCATTAAGTTCAAGGCAGCTTTGTGAACAAAGTGAGGTTACGAGGCTATCGTTGGCATATACTTTATGGGCTACACTGATCACAAATTCAGGAATTACCGGATTGATCTTTCCTGGCATAATCGAACTCCCTACTTGCTTTTTAGGAATCTCTACTTCATGTAAGCCGGTAATATCCGAAGCAAGAAGCCTGATATCGGAAACCATTTTTTCAAGGTTTACAGCATGTGATTTTAATATTGCGTGAACCTCAACAAACGAATCGAGATTACAGGTTGCATCGTATAAATTTTCTCCGCGGGTAATTGGCAAATGCGTTAAACGTTGAAGTTCCTGCACGACTTCCATAATAAAAAAAATGGGAACGGATAAACCAGATCCGATAGCCCCTCCCCCCATGTTTACCACTTTTATTCGCTCAAAACACTTCGACACCCGCCACCAATCGCGCGACAGCGCCTCTGAATATGTGCTGAACAAACGTCCATAAGAAGAAGGTACAGCCTCCTGCATCTGTGTATATCCCATCCTAAGAGAATCCCGATGCAGTTTCTCTAATTCTTCAACCCGGTATCGCAGCAAATTTATTTTCTCTTCTAATCTTTTTAGAAGCTGCATCACGGTGATTTTTAGCGATGTAGGAATAACATCATTGGTCGACTGATAAACATTTGCCTGCTCAATGGGGTCAATAATGGCATAATTACCCGGTTTATATCCAAGTATTGTTAATGCACGGTTGGCAATGATTTCGTTGATATTCAGATTGATGCTTGTCCCGGCACCTCCCTGTATGGCAGGAACGATAAAATACTCGAAATACTTACCTTCTGAAACTTCCAGGGCGCTTTGCACTAAAGCATTCAACACCGCATCATCCATAAACCTGAGAGCCATTATTTGCTTATATTCCAGCGCTGCCTTTTTAAAAGTAGCGTACGTATGGTAACAGGCAAGTTTTACCAATCCTGTTGCTTTATACCATTCAATGTGAAACGGAGTATTATCCGGGAAATTCTCTTTCGCCCGTAAGGAATGGATCCCATATAGAACATCTTCGGGTAATTCCCGGTCGCTTAAAAAATCTTTTTCGATACGCATAGCATGGTACTTTGGAGCATTTGGCAGAAAAGCAACTGTAAATTTAGGAACGTTTTCAGATTAATTTGCTTTACCAGTGAATATATCTATTTAAATTGTCAGAAACGAAAAGTGGATCAGAATTTTAATCCAATGTTAAGGATTATTATCTTTGCTGAAGGTAACATGTTATGCAATTTCCCCGGCAATCCATCACAACTAAGCTTCTCCTCCTTTTTCTTCTGGTAGGTATTTCTTCTGTGCTGATCATTGGCTCTTATTCATTTTATTCGGCTAAAAAAGCAATTATCCGCAGGACCATTGATCAGCTAATCTCGGTCAGAGCCGTAAAAAAACAGCAGGTGGAATATTTTTTTGCCGAAAAGCAAAAAAATCTCGAAAACCTGATTCGGAATGAAAATGCAGGTAGAATCCTCCTGATGAGTCCTGCATCCCGTAAAACACCCCGTTTTTTTCAAAACCTGGAATTCCTAAAAAACTATTATATTGCATACGGATTTACGAATTTATATATTGTTTCCGAACATAACGGGATAACGGATATTCTTGTTGCCGATACAGTTCCACCCCATGGCCTCACCCCGAGTACCGTTGACCGGATTAAACAAATAGCCAGGGAGACGTTGCAACAGGATGGGATTGCATTATCTGATTATTTTTTCAGGAGTGAAACAGATTCACTTCCTTTTTGCCTGATTGGTCAACGGGTTTTATCCGCAACGGGGACTACATTGGGAATAATAATACTGGAAATACCTTCGTGCGAAATCAATCGGATCATGCTTCAGGACAATCGCCAGATTGGGCTTGGAAAATCAGGTGAAGCCTATCTTGTGGGAAAGGACGGATTCATGCGAAGTGCCTCCAGATTTTTTCGTGGTTCTCTGCTTCGTATACCCGTCAGGTCTGCCGCAGTAAAAATTGCAATGAATGGGAAAACCGGATCGCTGGTAACCAATGACTACAGGGGCATAAAGGTTTTCAGTGCTTATGAGCCCCTACAAGTTCAGGGTCTGAATTGGGTCGTACTCGCAGAAATAGATTATGAAGAAGCGATGGTTCCGGTTACAGGGCTAAGGAACGACATTCTATTGGTTTCGCTGGTTATCTCATTACTGATCCTTGGTTTTTCGCAGATCATCACCAAAATGATCACTCAGCCATTGATTCGATTGAAAAATGCTGCCGCAAGAATCGGAGAAGGCGACTTCAATCATGAAGTTCAGGTGACTTCCGGAGACGAGATCGGGCTGCTGGCCGAAACATTCAACACAATGTCGGGACAAATAAAAGAAGAACGGGAAAAGAGAATCCTTGCCCTTTTTGATGGGCAGGAAATGGAACGCCGCCGCATCTCCCGTGAACTCCATGACGGACTTGGGCAAAAGCTGGTCGGCACTAAACTTCAAATCGAGAACTGTGATGACACCAATGCTTTCAGTCTGAGGAAAACCATGGAAGAGACTAAGGAATGTCTCCATTCCATTGTGGAAGAACTCAGGAGAATATCAAATGACCTGATGCCTGTTGCACTTGATGAATTAGGACTTGAAACAGCACTGAAAAACTTATGCATCGATGTGGAACGCCAGACAGGGATTGAAGCAGAGTTTGATTCAGATCTTGTGGAACTCGTAAAAGGAAATACCGCTGTTTATCTGTTCCGCATCGCCCAGGAAGGGATCCAAAATATCATCAAACATTCTAATGCCACAAGATTTTCGTTACAACTAATTGAAAATCGGGAATACCTGATTCTAATTCTGGAGGATAACGGATCGGGATTCACCCCTGCCTTAACCAGACGTGGAAATGGTCTTTCCAATATGAAAGAAAGAGCATCCCTGCTAGGCGGGACATTCTCCATAGAATCTGAACCGGGTATCGGGACAACAATTAGAATTAAAACACCAAGGAGACCATGAAACCTTCCATAAAAATAATACTTGTTGATGACCATCAGATCATCCGAGATGGTCTTTCCAACATGATCCAGGAAGCTGAAGATATTATTCTGGCCGGAAGTGCAGCCGACTATGAACAGGCGCTTGAACTGATTAGAAGCTCCGCCCCTGACGTGGTCATTACCGACCTGTCAATGCCTGGACGATCAGGAATAGAACTGATCAGAAAAATTCATGAACAATTTTCCGATGTACGGATTCTGGTCTTATCGATGTATGTAACAGAAGACTACATTTTCAGTGCCTTGAAAGAAGGAGCCATGGGATATCTTCCAAAACAGGACACAACCAAGGCAGAATTGCTCAAAGCAATACGTACAGTAAATAAAGGTTCACAATATTTCTCCGACAGTATCGCGCAAATGATCGCCAGATCATTCTCTTATTCTACAAAAAAATCGAATGCTGTTGATTCAGCGAAACGGGCACACGATCTGACCAATCGGGAGAGAGAGATCCTGAGGCTGTATGCCGACGGATTCTCAAATCAGGAGATTTCCTCCAGACTTAATATTAGTGTTAGGACCGTGGAGACTCACAAAAACAATATCATGCAGAAATACAATTTCCGCAGTACCGTTGAGATGGTCAAATTCGCCATTCGAAATAACCTTTCAGAAATCTAAGGGTTTTACGTAGTCAAGTTTGGGTAATCCCATTATTTTGAAGATAATGGAAGAATCTTTCATTTGCATAATTAAATTCGATGCAGATGAGAAGATTTTTCCTGATGATGGCTTTGCTATTCATTTATGCTGATAATAGTTTTTGCCAGGATTCAAATAAAGTAACAGCTGATTTCCAGATTGGAGCCGACCTTATGAGCCGGTACATTTGGAGAGGTCTTAATCTGGGAGGAGCTGGTCCAAGCATTCAGCCTTCCCTGAAACTGAACGTAGGAAATTCCAACCACCTCT
>Ga0172381_10000974_pt1 | contig 35511 bp, 43 predicted proteins | sample Leawel6488metaG_FD_119754 | JGI IMG/M metagenome (GOLD analysis project Ga0172381, IMG submission 119754) | Leachate microbial communities from a municipal landfill in Southern Ontario, Canada - Leachate well 64-88 metaG | ecosystem: Engineered > Solid waste > Landfill > Unclassified | place... | reverse complement strand
CTTCGCCAGAATCTCATTCGATCTACCGGACGAAACCGAGATCGAAAAAATTTACGAGTTTATCATAGGCTCCGTCAAGGAAGATCCGAAATTCAAAGAGCCAACCAAAAAGGAAAAGGCACGAATCATTGCCGGCGCCAAAGGGTTGACAAACTCGGAAATCGTCAAAGTTTTTAGTTACACTCTCGTCAAAAACAAAGGGTTTTTTAACCCTCTGACGGTGGAAGAAATGCGAGCCAGCGAAATCAACAATACCCCTGGCTTGTCCATCAAAACTTACGACAAAAAACTTGAAGACCTGAAAGGCTACGAAATTGCCAAAGAAATCGTCGATGAATGGATAGACGACCCAGAAGCCAGGGGTATTCTACTGCTAGGGCCTGCCGGAGTAGGGAAGACCCATTTTGGACAATCGCTATCAGGACACTACAAGCGGATGATCGTCGAGGTTGAATTCGCCCAACTCATGGGAGACGGCCTTGTCGGGCAAGCTGAAAAGGCCATGAAAAGAGCATTGGATGTCATTAATGCCAATGCCAATCCCGCTGCCCCCATTATCGTCTTTATCGACGAGATAGAAAAAGGCCTGGCTGGAACATCGGGAGCCGGAAAATCGTCAGGAACCAATGACGGAGGAACAACAGACAGGTCCAATGCGCAGTTTTTGAAATTCATGTCGGACGCAAGGGCGAAAGGAATTTATGTCGTTGCTTCTTGCAATGATATTGAAAAACTTCCGGCAGCTTATGTCCGAGCAGAACGATGGGACACGGCCCCGATCTTCGTCGATCTCCCAAGTGCCAAAGAAAAAGAAGAAATATTGAACCACTACAAAAAAGCGCACAAGATCCCAATCAATATCTCCCCGAAAGACACAACAGAGTGGACAGGCGCTGAATTAAAGGCCTGGTGCAAGTTGGCAGCGAAAAAGATTTCCCTTGGGAAATCGGCCAATGATGCCGATGAATTAATTGTCCCTGTTGCAAAAACAATGTCCCGGGAAATCGAATACCTCAGACAGTGGAAAGAAGGCAAAACCATACCGGCGTCGCGCAAACAAGTTGTTGAAAAAGAAAACGCAAAACTAAATAGAAAACTTAATATCTGAAAGGAGAAGAAAATGAAAGTATCGCAATCGTTCGGCCCGTACAATCAAAGGCGCTACAGCAAACCTTGGATCGCCAAAATAACCTCCTGGCCTGTCGGAAAAAACAAGGAAATGGAATTTGGTACTTATCTCGGTGATGACAACGGAGGAGTTGTGAAAATCGACGCCAATTCCGGAGATATCGTCCGAACAGGACAAAAAGATTATCGTGGAAATAACACGAAATCAAATTGGTATGAAGTAACCGAAAACGGAGAACTTATGAACATATCCGTATCGGACGCCAGGGAAGCATACCAATTGCGGCAAGAAACAGAAACAAATATAAAAGAAGGAACGAAAATAGACTGGCCGGCAATCAGCGACGAACAAATTCTTAAAGAATGCCAAAAAAGAGGATTAACGACATAAAAGGAGGAGAAAAATGGGAGTCATTAATCACGATGTTGTAATCGCTACAGGATATTTCAAAGAAGTCGATGTAGTTGTTAAGTGGATTTCAAAGCTGCCAAAACGAGATCAAGAATTATTCACAATATCCAATATCGTTATCAATGGAGAGCAAACAATATTCTGCGGTCCCGACGGAAGCAAAGAAGGCTGGGCAGAAAGCAACAAAGGCAACGAAATCCGCGCTCTTTTCGTCGATCAAATCAAAGATCATTTTCGATACGTGGAAGTCAGTTTCGGAGATCTTTGCCAGAAAATAACCAAAGGCAACAACCGAGGAGGTAAATCATGCCGTGCTACCAAACAATAACCAGCAGTGTTGTTTTCAAGGTCGAGAATATCGATATCCTTAAACGAGCTCTTGAGGCGGCCGGAGGAAGAGGCATTTCGACCATTGAAGGAGTAAGAGTAAATTTTTATCTTGTCGGCACCAACTACATTACAATCGACCTCAAAAACTCCAAAATTACCTCGTCGATGGACGAGAAAGAACTTACAACAATTTCCAATGAGATCAAACGAGCCTACTCATTGGAAGTTATCAACGAAGTGGCCCGAAAGCAAAAGTGGATGAAAAAGAAAATGGGAGCAAACCAATACCAACTGCAAAGGTTTTAAAAAAAGGGGGATTCAAATTATTACGTTTCAAGCCAATAAAAGAGGAGGAGCAAAATGGACACAATAAACTTACAAGTCCTTGAAGACGGGACAATAACTATCAAGACCAGCGCCATCAGCGACGGCAACCATATGTCGGCAGACCAACTGCTGATAGAAATGGAAAAGCTCATGGGCGGCAAAATGGAATTCAAAAAAGATCCGGAAGCAAAGGCCCATGATCATATGCACAAACACGGCGTATTACACGCCCACAATCACTAAGGGGGATACAATTTTAACCGATGACGGATGGCATGTCAATCATGTATTTATCAAAATATAAAATCATTAAAACTTCAAGAAAAGGAGAAAAACAATGAGAGTGCAAGGTTATCGCCGTTCTACGAACGAAACGCCCATTGAAGGTGAATTAATCGGTCAAGAAGGAAGGGAATACGTCATTCGCAAAGACGACAACAAAACCGTCAAAGTCCGTAAGATTATAGAAATCAACGACCCAAATTGCATCAACGAAGACACGACCACAACCGTGCCGACAATCAATGAAAACAACATTTACCAAAAGGGCATGCTGATCCGCGTCGTCATGGGCGGATACAGCGGCAGAAAACGCCTCGACAGCGATCAGCTTCAAGACCTGCCAAAAGAAATTGTGCGAGGTGTCCATGATCTGTTCGGCAAAGAATTCAAAGAAATGCTGAGGCAAATCGACCGCCATGGCTCGGAAGCGCGGCATGACGTAACAGACTATTCCATTTCGTTTCCAATCGAAGGTGTGTATTTCGTGCCCTCCAATAAAATCGGAAGCATTATAGAAAAGCTCGAAAAACGCAAGGAGGAAAGAGCCGAACTCGTAAAAACAATCGTCGAAAACTACGAAGAGGCCATCAAAAACTTCCAAGAAAAATATCCGGAATTCTACAGAAGAGCCAAACACAAGTATCTGACAAAAGAACAACTGGCTTCAAGGTTTTACTTCAAATACCAATTTGTCAAAATCCAACCTCCTTCCGGGGACGATATTGAAATCTCTCCGGAAATGTACAAGGCCGAGATGAACAAATTCCGAGACACAATCAACGAAATGAAACAAGAAGTCCTTTCTACAATTTACGAAGAGCTCCTATCGGCGACCGAAAGAATCAAAAACCAATGTACAGAAGGAAAACCAAACCAGCGGACGTTAAACAACCTCAACATCTATCTGGACCGCATCAAAGAAGTGTACTCTGACTTCATCGATCGTGCCGACATCAAGGAAGCCATCAAAAAAATCAAGGCCCAAGTCCTAGGCGTCAACGCGGACGCCTTGCGAGATTCCGAAGAACTGAAAAAGAAATTCGGAGAAGAAGTCGGCAAGCTCGCAAGAGAAATTAAGGCCCTGCCGGACATCCCATTAAAAAGAGCGCTTGAACTTTAACTATTAACCTGCCGGGAGCGATTCCCGGCAAACAGGAAAGATGAACAGCCGAATAATCGGTGGCGAGATCATAAAACTTATAAAAAGGAGAAAACAATGAAAGTAAAACACATTACGAAAGAAGAAGAATTGGAGGTCGGGAAAACGTACTTTGAAATTATGCGCAATAGTGCAGGGGACACTGAACCGATCGGAAATTCCTTGCGGTATAAAATCGCAGGGGTTCCAGTTCCGTATCCATATCCAGAAAAATCCCCATCTCTCAAGGACACCAGATGGATCTGGGCATGTTATATCTGGAGAGACGGTAGAATTAGTAAACCAGACATCATGTCTTTACAGGATATGGGAATAGGTCCGGCCCCATACAACAATCATCAGATATATGAAATTCTTGAAGGAAACTTTGAAGATTTGATAGAGTTGACCTTCCAAGAATTTTATTTGGTGGAAGGATCTGTATTTGCAAAACCAAACAAAAAACAAGAATTCCTGGACGCCTTCAACGATTGCGGCGAAGAACTTTATTATGATGAAGGACAAGAATTTTAACTCACTTAAAAAGGAGAGGAGAACATGGAAATAATAAACGGGTCTATATCCCCCATATTATTATGGGCGGCCATCGTGCTCATGCTTGGTTTCTTTTTGGGATGGACTTCCCATATGTGGTATCAAGAAGACTTCAAACAGAACAGAAGAACCAGAAAAATAAACCATTTTCTTGGCCAAGGAAGGTGACATATGAAAATGAAATATTGTGAAAGCTGCGGAAGAAAAACAGGCCACAAACTACACATCGGGATCGGGACATTAATCTTCGTCGTCATAACCTTGGGATGGGGCATTTTCGCCTTGCTGTTTTATCAAAGCAGATGTATAATCTGCGGCAGCAAATAAGGAGGCGACAATGTTTATGCCCCATATGAACAAAGCCATTGAAGAAACAGCCACAATGAAAACCTTGGAGGAAAAACTTACGTACATTTTTTGCAAGATTCCAGACTTGTGTGCGAAAAAAGGAAAAGAATTGTCAACAGAATCAAAGGAAAATTGGGGTCGATTTCTAGGACTAAACGTCAATCAAAAACCCAAACTAAATCGGAGGATCTTTAATGAGAAAGAACAAGTTTGCAAGCATAACAGTGGACGGGAAACTGGAGGCGTGGAAAGGACCCAATCCAGACACAGGCCCAACAGCGGTCCAGCAAGCAATCGATCGATCAGGTCGTTTCTTAAAGGAAGGTAAAACGGCAATCCCGGTCGTTGTAAAGGAGACAAAAAGAGCAGGCAGGCCAAGAGAAGATGATCGAGACAAAAAAGTCGTGTCGACATATTTGCCAGAAGAAGTGCTTGAAAAAATAAAGCTTGAGGCGGTACAGGCCGGATCTTCCGTCTCTTCTACGATTTCTTCTATCATAGAAAAAGCAATGAAGGAGGCCAGCAATGAAACTGAACCGTAAACCTCCGGCAGAACAAACGGTAGTTGCAAAAAAGAAATTGAACAGAAAGCCACCACAACACCCAATAATCAATAGCCATTGGGACATAGTTGTTATGTCTCCTGTCAGTTGCTTTGTATGTGACAAAAAATTCAAGGCTGGGCAACGAAAAATTTCAATCGGGCCTGGCCTTATGCGACACGAAGGTTGCGACTCAAACTCCGCAAACTGGCAAAAAAAATTCCGATATTGTAAAACCTTGGGGAGGTAGAAAATGGCCGGAAAAGGAAAGGGTTTTGTTTGGCTCGATTATTTAACCGTGTATGAAAATGTCTGGCGAAACGGAACAGTATCACTTGATACAATTGTCTACGGAAACGAAGAATCTCAACCAGGACACTTGACAAGATTCTTGGATCTCCTGGTGGACGGCAATCCTGGGCAAGAAGAAACCGCCATTAAAAGGGACATGTTTCTAAAACTATCAGAAGAAGCAAAAGAGATCATAATGATCGTCCTTGAAGGGCCAAAAGAAACAATAGAAGCAATCACGTCCGAAAAATACAACGTGATAAGCAAACAGCGCATCAAAAAATACTTAGAAAAGAAAGGATGGAAAAGGAAAACTGTAAACCGTTGTTTTGAAGAATTAAAAGTTTTTGCTGAAGGAATTGATTAAATCAAGGTATAATAATTTTGTGGGAAGTTTCTAGTTTTTAGAAAGATATTAAGAAAGGAGGTGTGTCTATGATGCGCACGGCTTGGGCCCATGTAAGCATCGACAATGTATAAAGTCAAACTATAATGCGCCGGACCGCCACATCCATAGCAAGAAATCGACAATTGGTGCGGCAATTGTCGATTTACAAATCAAAAAAAGGTCCATATCAAAATGATAACATTTGAAATAATCGACCCCATCCTCTGCAAGACCAACCAGCCAAAATCCATAAAGCCCTTTGTTCAGATTAAAAAAGAATACTGGAAAAAGGGAATCCATCATTCTGAACAAAAATCCTACCAAAAATCTATGATAGAAAACAACGGGAACTTCCTCCTAGGATATCTAACAAGAATCTGTAAGGCTCTAGACGAAAGGAAAATATCTTACGAAATAAAAGGAGCCACTGAAGTCCTAAAAATCGTCCCGGTTAAAATACCCCTGTATAACCTGAGGCCCTACCAAAAAAAACTCGTGGAGATCGCCTGTGACGTCCAGAGAGGTGTTTTGGTTTCCCCCACGGCAACAGGCAAAACCATTATTATGGGACATGTCGCCGCAAATCTTAAATCGTACAGAGGACTTTTTCTTTGTCACTCCATAAGCCTCGTCACTCAATCTTTCGAGGAATTTAAAAAAATGGGACTTAATCCAAGTCTTGTATATGGCAAAGAAAAAAACTTTGACGGCGATATTATTGTTTCCAGCATCCAGACCTTGTCTAATTTCCCGATTGAAAAAATATGCGACCTATTTGATTATATCCTTGTCGACGAATGCCACCACGTATCCAGCTTCTCTGGAACCTACTACAAACTACTGACATCAATACTTGCTCCCATTCGGATCGGACTCACTGCGACATTGCCAAAACCAGAATCGGAAGGGGCACTAGCACTTGAAGGATTGATAGGACCCGTTATAGGAGAATACACAATGGAAGAAGCTCTTGAAGAGGGGATGGTCGCAAAACCCAGGATAAAACTAATCGCGGTCCCAAAAAACGAAAACCTTAGAGAATTAAAAACTTACAGGGACATATACAAAACGGGAATTGTGAATAATAGAATGAGGAACAAGCTCTTGGCAAGATCCTTGCTGGAAATAAAAAAAGAAGGAAAAACTGCGCTTGTCTACATCAATCAAATAGAACACATCGACAATATCTGTTTGGTCCTGGACAATTCCCTACGCTACGAAATTGTAAAAGGCGAAGTCGAAAACGACAACAGGGAAAAATACAAGGAAGCCCTTAACAATCGAGAACTGGACTTTATCATCGCGTCCAATGCTTGGAAAGAAGGCATAAACATTCCTGGCATAGATTATGTTTTTAACGCCGGTGGCGGGAAGGCCGAGATTGCCGTCTTACAAATTCCAGGAAGAGGCCTTCGTCTTGCTCCAGGCAAAACAGAAATCATCATCGTTGATTTTATTGACTCTGCAAAATATCTTTCCGAACATTTTGCAGAAAGAATGAACATTTACTCCGGGAAAGGCTGGCTATGAAAATTGAACTAAACGAAAGACAACTGAAGGCAATTAAACGTGCCCTTTATATCGCCGCACAATACGAAGAAGGCATATCAGATTCCTACAGGGTTGGAAGTAAATTTGTAAGAGGACGCATTATAAAGATCGTCCCAGAAGAATATCGACAAGAAGTAGATGAAGCCCGACAGAATATGAAATACTTCGTGGCCGTCTTAAATGCCCTGAAAATGAAAGGGAAGAAGAGGAAGAAAAAATGTCTTTTGACGTCAAACGATTCCTAGAAGATAAAAATATTCGTTACATAGAATCAGGGACAAACACAACAAAGGGATGGGTTGAAATTCATTGCCCATTTAGAAATTGCTCGGACCCGTCATTCCATATGGGATGGTGCTATACTGGGAAATACCAGGGGGCATACCACTGCTGGATATGTGGGAAACGAGCACCCGTGGCAACACCTCTGGTGCAGAGCATTATGCGATGCTCTTTTTCGGCAGCCGAATCAATAGTGGCGCAATATGACGACGGTTTGTTTTCCTCTGTAGAAGAACGTCCTGCCACGACACTAATAAAACCTATCGGACTTATTGAAGAATTGCCAATCCAACATCGCAAATACCTCATGAATAGAGGATATGATCCCGATTTTTTATCTAAAAAATACGGCATCCTTGCCGGCCATGTTTCCGGAGATTTTCCATACCGTGTTGTTGCTCCTGTCTATCAAGAAAATGAAATCGTAAATTATCAGGGCAGAGACATTTCCGGACAACAAATCAAATACATGTCTTGGAAAAACGAAAAGGCCGCAATACCAATAAGGGATTGCGTCTATAACATAGATAATGTCAAACAAAAAACAGCAGTTGTTGTTGAAGGAATATTTGATGTTTGGAGAATTGGAGACGGAGCCATTGGAACATTCGGAACAGAATTTACGCTTCGGCAGGCCCACTCTATCGTCCTGAAAGAACTAGATTGTCTTATTGTATTATACGACAAAGATGCAAAAACAAAGGCAGAAAAGTTCGCTCATTTTATGTCGCCATTTATTCCTTCCGTGGAAGTAATAACCATACAAGACAAAAAGGACCCCGGAGAACTCTCTGAAAAAGAGGCTCTTCAATTAAGAAAAAATATTTTCGGGTGAAGCTGGAATTTATAAACTTTTGCCCCTTCCCTAAACCTTTATATAAATAAGAGAAGGCTTGCCAGGAAGCCCGTAAAGCAAAAAGACAAATTCGATTTATTGAAAGCCTCTTTACGCATGGGTACAAGATCCGTTTTTGATGGGTCTTGGCCTGGAAACCAAGCCTGTCGTTGTGTCTTTTTGCTTCGGTAGTCTTGTATCCAGCCGTAAAGAGGCTTTTTTGTTTAAATTTCAAGGAAAGGCTAAATATGAAAAATCAATTTGTTTTCAAGGGAGCCTATATTCCGGCCGAACTTTTTTCGGACCCTTCTTTGGACATAGTTTCCTTTAAACTTTTTGCCATCATTGACTTACTAGACGACCCAGAAAAACATTGCTGGGCAAGCAATAAATATTTCTCGGCGATCCTCGGTGTCTCAGAGACATCAATAAGTACTTCTCTTTCTTATCTCAAAAAACAAAAATATGTCGATCCGGTAAGTTTTAACGGCAGGATAAGGGTAATAAAGATCTCTGAATCTTTTAAAGAAACACATAAAAATAAAGCAAAAGAAATAAACAATAAGCATAGAAATTTTGAAGAAGACAATTCAGGTGACGATGAAGATGAAGATGAAGTAAGAAAAAATAGGCAGAGTATTATGGAGCTTAAAGGCAGCATTAAGGCAGACTTAAAGAAAATAAAAGATAATAATATAAATAGAAGAATAAGTTCTTCTAAAGAAGAACTAAGCGACGACGAATCGTCGCCTTGCAATCTTCCAAAAAATGAATTTCCTATAAGAGAAGAAGACCCAATCAAAGAAAAACCTTATAGACACAGGCTCAACAAGCTCCAGTATTCCTTAGAAACTCGTAGAGAGCGAATCCGGCATCAATCTTATATCGAATACTGGGCTTGTGTTGCTTTAGAAGAAGAAAAAGCAAGTAAAAGCATTCCAGAAAACATTGCCCTCCTTATAGAACATTGGGATGGCCTGGGCCTTAAAGCTACTGATTCCAAAAGAGCGCCGAAGGGATATGCGTCAATTGTTAAATCGTTGCGAAAATTAATTAAAGGGTCTTTGATACCTGGACAAGCAAAATTCAGCGAAGAAACCATCAAGGAAGTTATGACCACTTTTAGTATTTCCGCACTTAATAACGATTACGAACCTTCCAATCCAGAATACAAATTGAGACTTTCTAAGATGAGCTTGAGTGAATTCCTGTATAATCCAAATGCCAAAAGAAACACAAGTCTGTTTTTAAAATACCATGAAGAGGGACTGGAGCCTTCAAGAAAGAATCAACAATCCATAGAAGATCCTAATCCAAACATAACAAATAAGATCAAGAGATTTTATATCAACTACGCACTCGGCGGAACAAAAACCATTCTTAAAGAATCAGAAGAAAATAAGTTCCGTCTTGCCACCAAGCAGATTTTGGAATTCTACAAAGCAAACAAATACAAATTGCAGGGCTTGGACAACGGAGTCACGGAACTTGCAGATTTTCTTTGTGACGCCATTAAGGACCAGTACGGAGATAATGTCGAGCGGGTTTATCCCGGATCATTCTGTTCTTCTGCGGCATTGAGCTGCTTGATCAAAAGGCTTAATTCCGAAGGAATGATAGAAGAATCTTCGTCTGCTGCCCTTTTATATGATGTTGGGAACGAAACATATGAACGCGTATACAAAAAAGAATCAGAAGAAGATAATATCGTTGATCCAGAACCTTCAGTTCAAACAAGCGGACAAACATTTGATCCTTACGGAAATGGTGATCCTGATTGGTTGAGATCATTGTCCCCTGAAGAGCAAGCAAAATATCGTCTGTAGATTTAATAAAACCGGGTATAATAATCCTAGCAAGCGATAAAAAAATTTGCGGAAAGGAATATTGGTGGAAATTACCAGGAGAAAAATAGACGATCGTGTCGAAGAAAAAATTCTTACCGGACTCATAGTGAGCACTGCCTTTTGCAGAAATATCATATCAATATTGCCAATTTCAACTTTTACTTCTCCTCATATTAGGAGGGTCGCCAGCTGGTGCTTTGAATATTACAAAAGGTACGAATCAGCACCATTTAAGGAAATCCAAGATTTTGTAGACAACGAAAGAAAAAACCTAGACAAAGAAGAAAAAGAACTCATAGAGATCTTCTTGGATCGCATCGCAGAGGAATATGATGATGGACAATCAATCAATTCAGAATATCTGAAAGACATAACAATAGAGTATATCAGAAAACGGAACCTGACAGAAAAGGCCGCCAGAATTGATGCTTTGTTGGAAAACAACAATCTTGACGAAGCCGAAAAAGAGATTGAAACATACAATCGAGTTTATGTAGAAACATCAGGGTGGGAAAATCCTTTTGCGCCAGAATCCATCAGAGAATATTTTAAGATAAAGCGGAACAAGGAAGACGATTTATTCAGATTCCCCGGAGCAATAGGAAATATGGTTGGTACATTTCAAAGGAATTGGCTGGCTGCATATCTTGCTCCCGTCAAGAGAGGAAAAACATTTTGGCTAATTGAAACAGCAGTCAGGGCAACTATAGAAAGAAAAAAGGTCGCGATTTTCTCTCTAGAAATGAACAAACAGAGAATCAGAGACCGTGTTTACAAAAGGATAATTTCGGCCAACGACGAAAGCAAAGAATTTATTTTCCCTTGCTTTGATTGTTTAAAAAATCAGGATGGAAGTTGCAACAAGGTGTCAAGGACCAATGATGTTGCATTATATAACGAGGAAGGCAAGAAACCAAAATTTTCCAAAGACATGAAATATTCAAATTGCGTGGAATGCCGTGGAACCAGGGACTATATTCCAGGCTACTGGTTTTCTTCTATCAAGCGTAATAAAATGAGATTAAGGGAAACAGAAAAGGCACTGACAACATTTGACCAAACATTTGGTCGTTCCTTGCAAATTAAATCATACCCTGCAAACTCTGCAAATCTACAAAGAATAAAGTCCGATCTGGACGTACTGGAAAACGCCCATGATTTTATCCCAGACGTAATAGTTATAGACTATGCAGACATTCTTGCTCCAGAAGATAGTAGAATAACTGGCCGAGAAAGACTGGACGAAACGTGGAAAGCTCTTAAGAATTTGTCAGATAGTCGTCATTGCCTTGTTGTGACTGCAAGCCAGGCAAACAGGGCGTCTTTTAAGAAGAAATTTGTGACGCAAACAGATATAGCAGAAGACATCAGAAAATTGGCCCATGTTGATATTATGATGTCATTGAATCAAACTCGTTTTGAAAAGAAGGCAAGTATCATGCGAGTAAACCTTATTGCAGAACGAGATGGCGCATTTGACGAATATGCGAGTTGTCTTGTTTTGCAACAACTTTCACTAGGACAAGTAATGATAGACTCTGAGTTGGCGCCTGTGGAAAAAGACGAGGAAGACGATGACGATTAAAAAATGAATGTTGAAAATATTTTTTGCTAGATTGATTAAAGGCGCGTATAATAATTTTGTGAAAGAGATGAAATTAGCAAGAACAAAAAACGACAAATAGAAAGGAGCCAAAATATGAAGAAAAAGTAAAGTTGTAAAAGTCTTTGGCAACATAAAAACACAAAAAGATTAAAGGAGAAAAGAAAAATGGAGATCGAAAAAGCAAAAGTGTTAATGGCAGCAAAATCTTTGAACGAAAGCAAGTTGGCGCCATTTCAGATCAAGGTTGTCGCCGTCAAAACGGAAGACCTTGTAAAAATGTTTATGGCTGGGGTCGAAGGAATCAAGGAGGAAGATGAAGAGAAGGCTCCGGATATCGTCGGCGATGTATTTAACGCCCTGAGAGACGAAGAAGATGCGGGCACGCTGGGATTTGACCGGACATACATTCATCCAGGAACAAGCCCGACGCAAACATCAGAAAACACAAAAAAGCCCGTGTCTGCCAAAGAACCTCCCTCCGCCGGTAAAGAAGACGTGGCGGCAACCGACGCCGAAAAGAAAAAGAACAATTTGCCTGTAAGAGAAAAGGACGCCTTTGGTCGGGTTGTCGACACAATGTCAGGAATGTTTTCCGCCATGCTGGTCAAGGGCAGCAAGCTCGAACCCATCGTAAAGGCTGTGGCAAAGAAATATGGCAGGACAGAAGAAAAAGTTGCCGGCAACCTCAAAGGACATATGGCAAAGCTCAAAAAAGAAGGGTATGTCATCACGCTCAAGGACGAGACATATACCCTGTCGTTGCCCGAAGGAGCATAATAATGGCCGACGGATCAAAACTACTACGCCTTTTAAGGCGAGTTCACTTGGGCGGACTTATCGAGGAGGCCGTCGTCAATCTTGATTCCTATTCTATCCAGGCCGTCGATATCACCAGTTCTTTGTTTGCAAATATTGCAGAAGAAGGCGATATCGACGGCATTGGGGAAATTGGGATCGGAAATCTCTCCCTTGTCTGCAAGTATCTTGAAACATTCAAAGGAGAGGTAGCATTAGAAATGGACGGCAACCGTTTAATCATTTCCAGCAGCGGACGAGGAAAACTCAAATACCTGACAACAGATCCAGAATTTATCCCCACGGCGATTAAGGAGGGCGACGTGGAGTCTTTACTGGGGCAATGTATCATTTCTGTGGTTCTGGAAAAATCTGTATGCGCCGATATCGTAACATATTTCGGGCTAATCAAGCCAAAATCGGCCAAATTCAAATATGATCCAAAAAGCAAGTCTATCGTTGTTGAAAGCGGACTTGCAAGCGATCATCAATTCTCATTTCAGGTCGGCAAGGCAAAGATAATATCAGAAGGCAAGGCTCCATTCTCTGTGGAAGTTTACAGTGAGCATATTGGCGCCGTCTTCAATGTCTTGGACTGGTCTGACGAAAAAGAAAAACCGTGCCTGTTTATGCAGGACAAACATCCCATTATCATACAACAGAACGAAAACAATCTTTGGGCGCTACTGCCGTTGGGCATAGAGGAAGGAGGAGAATAAAAAATCATGTCAGGCGTCAAGCATTATATATGGTACGAAAAGCATCGCCCCAATAGCATTGCCGACATGATCTTGCCCGAACAATATCAGAGGAATTTCGCCAGTTATATTGAGACTGGCGAAATTCCTCATTTGTTATTTTACGGACCTGCCGGCAGTGGAAAAACTACAATTGCCCTTATATTGCTGGAAGCATTGAATTGTTCCAGATTGATGCTGAATGCTTCCAGCAAAGACAGAAACATCGAAACCATGAGGGGCAAAGTGAAAACATTCGCATCTTCACTGGCCCTTAATAACAAGCCCAAGGTCGTTTTCATGGACGAGGCCGACGGCATGCTGGGAGACGCGCAAAGAGCGCTCAAGAATACAATCGAAACATATTCGTCGCAATGTAGATTTATTTTTACGTGCAACGAAATCGACAGAATTGATCCGGCAATTAAATCTCGTTGTATTAAGTACGAATTTACGGCATTCCCACAAGATCAATTGCTCCATCAAATCGACGTCCTCCTTAAAAAGGAGAATATAAGTTACGAGAAGGAGGACGCAGAAAAGATCATCGGGCAGTATTACCCGGATATTAGAAGCATCGTAAATACTCTTCAGTCATGTTCGATCGGCGGAAAGTTGGACCCTTCGATTGTTTCAAAAACAGCGGTTGATCCAAATGTGGTGTTGGACACCATTCTGGATGGAGAAGTTGGAAAACTCCGCATTTTGCTTTCTGGAATCACCGACTTTAATTTTCTCTACAGGTTCCTATTTGATGTCTTGTTTTCGGTGGACGATTTAAGCACCGAGGAGAAGAAAGAAATGGTAGCACTGTTGGGCGAACATTCTTTTCGGGATGCTTCAGTGGCGAATAGGGAAATCAATTTTGTGGACTTCTCTGTAAGGCTCATGGGAGTTCTTAACTGTTCCAAAATTTCATTCTAAGGAGAATAATATGAAAACAATAAATTTTTTTTTTTTCGAACTGGACCAAAGAGTAGCCACTCCTTTCAAAGATTACGGCATCATCACTATGCTGGTGTGGCTGAAGGAATCCCAGTTGTCATTGGCATAATGAAAATCGGCGACCGGGTCAGGATAATCGACTATAGTGATGCTCACGGAGACCTTGGCAAGATTGACACTATTCAGTCCAATGGGTTGGTCCTGGTCCTGCTTGATGAAGGTTGTGTCTGGCCCGTCGCTATTGAAGAGATCGAATTGGCCGCCGGAGAATAATTCAGGGGCCAGTTTGCAAAAAAATCATCAAAGAAAGGAGATCAAAATTGGCATGAGCAGAATAGTACCATCCGGCAATGTGATATCGACTATCGTCAAAATGTCCGAAAAAAAGTTGCCAAATTTTGGCATCAAACCTGCGGTGGCAATCAATGGCAACTGAATTGTTCGAAGCTATCGAAAACTTTTTTACAAAACGAGATCCGGTCACAACTGCCACAGACTTTAAAGAAATTTACATGGCGATTAAGTTTTTGAGCCTGCATCCCTCTTCATTTTCTGCTGCAGTAGAGGCAAACCGACTTTCGACAAAAATCCCGAATTGGGCCACGAATTGTTTTTTATTTTATTCCATTCCAAAAGGGAAGCAGCCTAGAATTGCCTATCCAAAATCCGAAAAGGAAAATATATGGCCCAAAGAACTAATAGACAAAGTCTGCGAAAATTTTCAGTGTGCGCCACATCATGCTTGTCAAATTATAGAAATATTAAATAAAATTGATCCCTTGATCATTGAATCAATGGGAGTGGAGGTCAAAAAAAGTGTCGGCGACAATCGAAAAGTTTCTAGGTCAAAACGCCCGTAGAGACAGGGTTGCAAAGTTTGAAGAGCTTTGCAAGGGAAAAACCAAAGAGGAAATAAGAGAAATTGAAATGGCCCTATTGCGTCCAGACGCAATCCCAGATTATGTTGGGGAAGTGACCAGATACAATATCAACAGCGAAACAACTGTCAAACTCGTTTTTAAAAACGAGACCGAGATGGCATTGATTGGCAAATACCTCTCTATCAACACGTATATTGAACCTTGTATTTCGGATATTAAGGTCCTTGTTGATTTATTTGGCGCCATGGAAAAGGGCGATATCACATACAACAAAAAGGCCGGCCTTTTTTCTTTCCGCGAAAACGAATCCAACATGAATAAAAATAACTCCTTTGAGCATACAGAAAAGGTTATAGAAAGCGTCAATGAAAAAAATACGGCAAAGTCTCCGGGCAAAAATGAACCGAGTCCCCTGCGACGTTTTTTGAGGAGGGGTTAATTTTATGATAGAAGAACACAATGAGATAGTAAAGGAAGCCCAAAAATGGCTGATGAACAATAAAACTATGGAAATTTCCAAAACGGACCATTATACAAGTCCCAGGATCAGCAGTGAAATTCCAGATTGTTCGATGCCATTAACTTTTGACCACATGAAGTGGTGCTCGTACGGATGTCTTTATTGCTTCGCATACTTTTTCAAGGCAAACAACCCAGCGATCAAGAATAGCGAAAAAGGGATGGAGCTTCAATCTGTCGATGCAAAAAATTTGATACTGTCTCTTCAGGGCAAAATAAAATCCGGAAGAGGCGAACAGATGTATCGGCTCTTTTATCAGAGAAAATTTCTTTTTCATTGGGGGGGACTTGCAGATCCATTTTGTCCATTTGAGGCCAAAAACGGCGTGGGATATGAAATCATGTCCGCCCTTGGAAGCATGAATTATCCAACACTATTTTCTTTTAAGGGCGACACCATTTTTAAGCCAAAATATGTAGCCCTATTCGAAAAGTATGCCAAGCAAAATAATTTTGCATTTCAGATCAGCATGGTCACTCGTGACGATAAGCTCGCAAAGATTGTCGAGGTCGGTGTGCCTTCGCCAACTAGAAGATTAGAGGCCATAAAAATGTTGAGCGATATGGGATATTGGACAATCCTCCGCTTAAGACCCTATATCATAGGCGTCTCCGACGAGCACATTGACAAATTGTTGGAAGATGCATTGTCTGCAGGAATCAAGGCCATCAGTATGGAGTTTTATGCGCTTGATGCAAGAGCTTCTTTAGAGGCAAAGAAGCGGTATGAATGGTTGGGAAAAGCCATCGGAACAAAAGATCTCATGGAATACTTTTCTAAACTTTCACCGAGCGAGCGTGGAGGGTATCGCAGACTGAATCGTCTGGTAAAAGAAATTCATGTTAAAAAAATATACAAGTTTTGTGTTGAAAATGGACTTACTTTTGGCTGCAGCGACCCCGACTTTAAAGAGCTTAATACCAGTGGATCATGTTGCGCAATGCCGGACAACTATCCAAAAAATCGTCTGTTGGAAAACTGGACAAAACATCAACTGACATACTTTTTGAAAGAAGCGCGAAAGAAATATCATCTAACAAAGGAATTGTCGGAGTTTCGTTTTAACGAAATATATTGCTACGAGCCGTATTTTACGGAACCGAATATTTCCCACGACCATGTTATTGAAGTCGGGATGTGCGCTGCAGACAGGATGGCTCTTAATTACAACAAGATTTTGCGGGGCTATTGGAATAATCTTCGATCGCCAGCCAACCCTTGCAATTATCTTCATGCCAAAGTTGTCCCTTGCGGAATTGACGAAGAGAAGAATCTTGTTTACAAATACAATCCCATGCTGTACGAAAAAAAATGGACGGAAGACGGAATAGATCTTTCTGTTTAAAAAAGGGAGATTATGAGAGAAAAACATATGCATTGGCACGATCCTGACGAAATAACCACCATTGGAGAATTGATCATAGTGAAGGATGGGATGGAGTTTGATAAAGCGGCACATTGCAAAGGCATTGTTTTTCGGGGCCATCATTCCTTGTTTTATAAACAAGGCGTTATTAAAGAAAAAACAGAGCTCCGTCTGCTCAAAAAGCAGTCTTGCCCTGGGTGTCCTAGGTGCTGGTGGATCTTCGAAGACCTTTCGAACGAGCTTGACAATTTAATTTTGCCAGATATTAAGCAAGGAAAATTGTATTCCATTCGCTCCGTTAATGAAAGCCGTGATTGGGAAACAGGCATAATTGACCAATATGATCTTGAAGTATTCGAAGTCTACGAAAAGCCCAAGGGGAAAAAGTCATGAAAGAGCGCGTCATTTTTATAGACACAGAGACAACCGGGATAGACACAGAGAATTGCGGCGTTTATCAAATAGCCGGAATCATTGATATTGACGGAGAAATAAAAGAAAAATTCAATATTTTTTGTAATATCTTTCCGGGAGATTTTATTGAAGACGGTGTTTTAAAGTTGCACGGCAAAGAAAAAATCGACAAGATCTCCACATATCAAAGCCCAAGAAAGGCATATGCGCAGTTTGTCAGTATTCTTGAAAAATATGTCGACAAGTATGATCCTACGGACAAATTTATTTCCATTGGATATGTTGCGGATTTTGACAACAGAGTACTCAGGCGTTTTTTTAAAAGGAACAACGACGAATATTTCGGCAGCTATTTTTGGCATCCATGGATCGACATCATGAATCTCGCGGCCTATATGTATCAGGACAAACGGCACCTTTTCCAGGATTTCAAACTAGGCACTGTCTGTCAGTATGCGGGCATAGAAATTGGAGACAGGCCACTTCATGATGCGTCTGTCGATATAGAAATAACAAGAGAATTGTATTATCAATTGACAAAATAAAAAGGAGAAAAAACATGAGCAGAAAAGTAAGGGTCGCTATTATTGGGGTTGGCAATTGCGCTTCTTCCCTGGTTCAAGGAGTCCATTTTTATCAGGACGCCGACGAAAACGAGGATGTCCCGGGACTTATGCATGTTAATCTTGGAGGATATCATGTCCGAGATATCGAGTTTAGCGCGGCGATTGATGTCGCCGAAGACAAGGTGGGAAAAGACTTGAATGAGGCAATATTCGCCGGTGAAAACAATACTTTTGTTTTCAATCGCGAACTCAAAAAGAAAACCAGTGGAGTCGTCGTGCAAAGAGGCATGGTGCATGACGGCATGGGAAAATACCTGAAAGAAAAAATCCCTATATCCACAGGGAAAACCGTCGATATTGTCAAATTGCTCAAAGACACCAAAACCGATGTCGTGATAAACTATCTGCCCGTTGGTTCTGAAGAAGCTACAAAATGGTATGTTGAGCAGATACTTCAGGCTGGATGCGCCATGGTCAACTGCATTCCTGTTTTTATTGCGTCGTCTGATTTCTGGGCAAAAAGGTTTGAAGATCACGGCCTCCCCATAATCGGAGACGATATTAAGTCCCAAGTTGGGGCCACCATAACTCACCGAGTTTTGTCTGCTCTTTTTGAAGCCAGAGGCGTTCGGCTCGAAAGAACATATCAATTGAATTTCGGCGGAAACACGGATTTCCTCAATATGCTGGAGAGAGATCGCCTGGAATCCAAAAAGATTTCCAAGACAAGTGCCGTCCAGTCAACAATGAAAAAAGAAATTTCGGCAGAAAACATCCATGTCGGCCCTTCTGACTACGTGCCCTGGCTGACTGATCGCAAATTCTGCTATATCAGGATGGAGGGGACAACTTTTGGAGACGTCCCCCTGAACCTTGAATGCAAGATGGAAGTTTGGGACAGCCCAAACAGTGCCGGCGTGGTTATCGATGCAGTAAGATGCGCCAAGCTGGCTTTGGACATGGGGATCGCAGGACAATTGATGTTGCCCTCAGCGTATTTTATGAAACATCCTGCCGTGCAAATTGAGGACACAGAGGCAAAAGAATTGCTGGAAGACTGGATTGAACGATTTAACTAATGAAAAAAACTCCTGAAAATGTTCAAAAAATAGCACTCGAAGTCGATCATTGGCAAAACTTTGCAGATTTCTGCAGGTTAGAAATGGCTATTGGTGGCCCAGACCCGCATATGAAATTAACAGCCAAAATGTGCGAACTGGACGGTTGTGATTGGGAAGAGACTGCATGGAGGGGCCTTTGTTATCTCGGTGTTTATAATGTTCCTACGGCAGAACAGATATGGAATATCTGGCCATTTCAAAAGGCTGTTTTAGAACGAGAACAATTCTTGCCTTGGTTTACTGAGCATTGGGCCGGGATAACCATGCGTAGGGAGCGAAAAAGCGCACGTAGCCCTATTAAAATGGCCCAATATTTTGAAACTGCTGCGATATGGCTTTCTGTATTATCCGACAAGCGGAATTATGGTGCAGGATGGATATCTGGCGAGGGCGCCTCCTCGCGACAACGATATGAATTGGCCTGGAATGATACACAAGAATCTATATATTCTATGGGCAGATATATTGGTTTTAAATATCTGGAATATGGAATTCAATATTTAGATTTTCCCATTGAACTATTTGACATCCGAGCCAAAGGGGGTTGGTCGCCTAGAGTCATGCTGGCTATTCTTTGGCCCGAACAAATCCAAATGCTTTTGGGCGGAGATTCGCCAGAAGAAATTGCTATTGTGGACGAATATGCCGCCAAGACCAAGGTCCAGATCAAAGAAAATTATGGCATAGATCTTTCATACTACAATTTGCAGGTGCTACTCTGCGACTATAAGCAATGCTACGTTGGTAAACGGCAATTTCCCGGCAGAAGCCAAGACAGTGAGATCGCATACCGCAAAAAGATCGAATCGTATTGGGGCGGCAACACCCGGATGTGGGAGGCTAGAGCTAAAGCTTTTCCAAAACAAGTGCTAGGGGAGCTTAATGGGTGGGACTGTGTCCGTGAAGACCTAGGTAAGGTCCTATATGACTATGGATATATGTGGTCTGATTTGATTTACGACTATAATCTATCAAAGAATCGGCTGGCAATACCTGTAAAACACGGGGAAACAATTGGCCCTGTTGGGATCAGAAAATTCTTTAAAAAATGAAAAAATTAAAGATGTACGAAATCATCCCGGGAAAGCTATATCAAAGGGGAGAATTTATAGATTTTCCCATAAAGTGGAAGTTAGGGGAATTGAGGCGACTTAACGTCGACATTGTTGTCAATTTATGGAATAAGCCTGATGTAGAATTGCAGGAGGCAATACCGCATTATTACCATTTGCCCATTCCCGACAGCACCATAAAAGACTCTTCTCTCCTCCTGAAATTTGCCAGGGAAGTGGCCCAATTAATAAGGAAAGGCTCTGCTGCTATTGTTCATTGCCATGCCGGCAGAAATCGCAGTGGGATGTTTAATGCTTTGTTGTGCGTGGAATTATTGGGATTATCAGGCATTGAGGCAATCGATTACATAAGAAGAAAAAGGCCAAATTCTCTGGCGAATGAAAATTTTGTAGAATTCCTTTGCGGACAAGGAGAAAGAAAATTGAAAACTCGTAAGATCATAGCAATTGGAGGGGTCCCAGGGACTGGAAAAACACAATTGATAAAAGAATTTATGTCCCAAGAAAAAGGGTGGGAAACCTGTTGCCCGGCAGCCCTTTTGACGGCCGAATACAATAAAAATCTTGATTTGTACGTATTGGGAAAATACGAAGAAGGAGAAACTTTTGCCGGGACCGATAAGCTTTCTATGGCCGTGCAACCAAAGGTTCAGGAATGGATCAAATTTTGTCAGTCAAATATTGTTTTTGAGGGCGACCGACTGTTCAATAAATCTTTTCTGGAATTTGTGTTTGCCCTTCCGTCAATCGAACTTTTTATTATCTATCTAAAAACATCTCCTTCTGTCTTGTCGCAAAGATATCAGGCAAGAGGATCCAATCAATCAGAAACTTTTTTAAAGGGGAGAGAAACGAAATACAACAACATCTTTCGGGAAATGAAATTCAAAAAAATAAGTAGGGAATTTGTTCATGAGATACCAGAAGACACAAAAAACGTTCTCTGTGGAATCAATCTTTTTCTCGACAAAGGTGAAATAGCAGGCCTACCTGCATCGGAGCAGGTAGGAATTAGAAAATTTTTTCGGAAATAGGAAAATCATGAATTTCTGCCACCTACATGTGCACGACGAATATTCTCTCCTAGATGGGTTCGGAAGAGCAAAGGATTATGTCAAAAGAGCAAAAGATCTAGGAATGACACACCTGGCCCTTACGAATCATGCAAATATTGATGGCCTAATCAATTTTCAAAAGGAATGCCAGAAACATGGAATTGCACCAATCCTTGGGTGCGAAGCTTATATCGTTCCAAATATGCTCAAAAAAGAAAAGGGCGAAAAACGTGGCCACATAACCCTGCTGGTTAAAAACCAAACTGGGTTTCAGAACCTGTGCGTAATGCTGACCAAGGCCAATCTGGAAGGCATGTATTATAAACCTCGCATTGATTTTGAAACTATCAAAAAGCATTACGACGGGCTTGTCATTATGACAGGTTGTTCTTCATCGTTTTTGAATTTTCAGGGCGGGATTGAACTGCTCGAATGGCTTGGCACAGCATCTCCAGATGATATTTACCTTGAAATTATGCCCCATTGTATGAACTCACAAAACGATATTAATGAACAATGCATAAAGCTTTCCAAGATTTATGGAATGCCTTTGGTTGCAACAAACGATTGTCACTATGTCAACAAAGACGATGCAAAATCACATGAAGTTCTACTTGCGATACAAACTCAATCAACATGGAGCGAAAAGGATCGCTATCGCTTTTCTATAGATGGCTTCTATATGAGAAGTTTCAAAGAAATGGCAGAACAATTTGTCGCACAAAATCAATTTTCTCCGGGAGAAATTGAACAGGCAATGGAAGCCACAATGGAAATCGCAGAAAAGTGCGGATCTTTCCTTATCCCAAAACAGCAAATCAGCCTGCCGGTTGTTCCAGATTTTGAAAACAAGGATATTGGAGAATCTGTTTATCGACTTGCGGAAGATAAGTTGTTGTCAATGAATCTTTCAGGAGACATAAAAGAGATCTACTACGATAGATTAGACATGGAATGGGACGTTGTTGAATCAAAAGGATTTTCCAAATATTTTTTGATAGTCTGGGAACTCGTAAATTGGTGCAAGAAAAATGAAATTATGGTAGGCCCTGGAAGAGGATCAGTTGGAGGATCCTTGATGGCCTACTTATTAGGGATAACGACCGTCGATCCAATAAAATACAATCTTCTTTTTTCCAGATTCATAACCGAAGACCGAATTGACTATCCGGATATTGATCTGGACTTTGAAGACGTTAAAAGGCCGTTGATTCGCGGACACCTTGAAGCAATATATGGAAAGGCAAACATCGCTTCTCTTTCGACATTCATGAAAATGAAAGGAAGAACAACCGTAAGAGATGTCTGTCGAGTATTTGAAATTCCTCTAAAAGAAGCCGATGCTTTTGCCAAAATCATAAACGACACTACTTCGGACCTTGACGAAGAAGAGAGTGCAATTACCATTGCAACAAAAACAGAAGAAGGGGCCAAATTTCTAAAAAAGCATCCTCATGTGGTTGATTATTCGATTAAACTGGAAGGAATTATAAGAGGCGCAGGCCAACATGCAGCTGCGATATTGGTATCTTCGGAACCACTTACAAATGGGAACCGTTGCAATTTGACCCTAAGAAAAAATGAAGCCGTGTCAAATTGGAACATGGGAGATTCAGAATACGTCGGCCTCATAAAACTAGACATCCTTGGGCTCAATACTTTGTCGGTCCTTAATGAAACAAAACGATTGATAAAAAAACACCCTTTCAAAAAATTCTTGTACCACCCAGAAAGCGATTGTTATTTTGTTAGCGAAGATCCAGAGGAACAATGCGACGAAGTTGAATTTGAGTTCGAAAAGATCCCTCTCGACGATCAAAAAATTTACGAAGAAATTTCCAATGGAAACACCGCAGGTGTCTTTCAGCTTTTGGCCCACACAACAAGAAAATATTGCAAGCTCATTAAACCTCTCAATATGGGAGAACTAAGCGACACAATCGCATTGGTACGCCCAGGCCCACTCGACAGCGGAATGACAGACACATATATCAAAAGGAAAGAAACAGGCGAATCTTGGAAAAAGAAACATCAAAAATACGAAACTATCGTAAAAGATACTTACGGAATCGTTATTTACCAAGAACAAGTCATGGACGTTATCTTTAAGGTGGCGGGACTTCCATATGCTATAGCAGACAAGATAAGAAAAGTCATCAGTAAAAAGCGCGACCCAAAGGAATTTAAACCGTATGAAGAAGCTTTTATAGAAGGCTGTCTTAAAGAGAAGACCTTTTCAAGAGACGAAGCCGAAGAGTTTTGGCAAGTCCTACAGAATCATGCTAGGTATTCATTTAACAAAAGTCATTCCGTAGAATATGCAATAATCGGGTATTGGTGTGCATATTGCAAATACTACTACCCAGAAGAGTTTATAATTGCCTCCTTAACTTGCGGACAGGACGGCAAAAAGGAAGACATCATAGAAGAGGCCGAAAGGCTGGGCTTTACTATCAAAACTCCACGTGTAGGCGTTTCTGAATCCAAGGCGTGGGTTGCAAAAGGAAAGGAACTTTATGCTCCATTTATGGAGATAAAAGGAATCGGAGAGAAAGCTGCCGAGGAATGCTTTGAATTGGGAAAAGAAAGGAATTCAACTGCAAAAAATAGATTTTTCAGACGAAAGGTTGAAATACCTGCAAGAAGACAAGGCAAAACCTATGAATTATTACGAACTATTGGAGCCTACGGAGAGCCTCCAACCGCAGATGATTTGTCAATTTATTTTAATTTCCCTGTGTCTTCGGCAAAACGGAAAGTTTACCCAAACATGATGAAGGTCCTTGAAGATCGCCATGTCAGATCCGAAGAAGTCGAAAAGTATTATTCACTTAGTATTGACAGAAGCTATATCAATCCATTAATTGTTGAGGCACAATTCAAAAAATATAAAAGTAAATCTTTGTCAGGATGCGAAAAATGTGAACTTCGTTCGGAATGCAAAAAGCCCGTAAATCCTTCACCAGGATATTTTAACGTCGCGATTGTCGGGGAAGCTCCTGGACAAAGTGAAGACGAAGAAGGAAAGGGTTTTGTCGGAAAAGCCGGAATTTTGTTATGGCAGACTCTAAAAATGTACCAATACGAAAGAGAAGATTTTCATGTAACAAATGCATGCAAATGTTTTCCTAGCAATAGCAAGACACCTTCCGAGAAACAATTGTTGGTATGCAGAAATTGGCTGACGGAAGAACTGTATCAGATTAAACCTGTAATTATTTTGGCATTTGGCAATACCGGATTACAAACATTTGCCGGCAGGAACAAAGGGATCAGCGACATGAGCGGAACAACCACTTGGTGTGAAGAATTTTCGTCGTGGATTTGTTGGTGTGTTCATCCGTCATCCGTGTTGAGAAATCCAAATAACAAAACATTGTTTAATGATGGAATTAAAAACTTCGTTGAAAAAATAAATTTATTGGCGCCGTAAAACTTTATTAAACCGGGCTATAATTATTCTAGGAGAGAGGAGTTTATTATGGGATTCAGAGAAGACGTTACGATCGACAAAGATGCACTTGATGAAGAATGGCTAAAACTTGCCCTCAAAGAATGCGATTGGGGCGAAGCGGAAGCCCGTGCAGAAGAGGAATTTGATATCTTGCAAAATAAACTGACTTTAAAGAAAGCCGAACTTGATGGACTGATAAGGGCTTGTCCATCCTTATATGGGATCGAAAAGATTTCAGAAAACGCAGTCGGTTCGGCGATCCTAAAGGATGTTGCATATCAAGAACTTGTCTCGGAAAACATTCAGGCCAATAAAAACACTCGTATGATGAAGGTTGCACGCAAAGCGATGAGCAGACATGAAAAAGCACTGGACAGAATTACGGACCTGTATCTGAGCAATTATTGGGCCAGAGAAATCCCCCAAAAGAAAGTTGATAAAGCCTCAGAAAACATGGAGCACAGAAGGTTCAATGAGCATATGGAAGAGCGAAATAACCGGAAACTAAGACGCAAATCATCAGGCGGAGATGGCAATGCCGACAACCAGTGATATTTTGGTGTTCCTTATTCCAGGGACTATAGCAATTTATATTGCGACGAGGCTTATCTCTGCCGCAATTTTTAAAAGCTATTTTTCATATAAAAACAAAAACCAAAATCAAAAGAAAGGAGAACAGTAATATGGCTATTGATAGGGAAGCACAAAAACAAGAGCTTTTAAAACGAGCGCAGGAAGACTACAATAGGTCTTCCGGGACAGGGGGGAAATACTTCAATCCGGAGGCTGATTTTATTTTGTGGAAGCCTTCTCCAACAAAAGGAGACCCACACATCATCGACATTATCCCCTATAAGATCGGGCCGGACCAGCCTCCAATGCTAGAAGGCAAAAAGAGGACTGCTTATCCTGGAGAATGGGGATTCTTTTTGCAAATCTCAGTTCACAGAAATATTGGCCCTGTCAAACAATCTGTCCTGTGTCCTGCAAAGAACTACGGCAAGCCCTGCCCAATTTGCGAACATATTTCCAAGTTGGAAGATGATGGCGTTGATTGGGACGAATATTCCAATATCGCAACAATGGAACGATGTCTCTACAATGTTGTTGTTATGACCAATGAAAAGGAGCAAAAAAAAGGTATTCGAATTTGGGATGCCGCCTACAAGTATTCCCAGGAAATCCTGAAGTCGCTTGCGCAAGACGCTCGCACAGGCGCTCGTATTATGTACCATTCCCCGGATCGTGATCTCGGAAAATCAATCCAATTCGAAGTGGAAAAGGATAAATTCCGTAAGGTTTACGGCCACAAATTTCTGGACAGGAACTACGATATCTCAGACAAGTTGCAGGAAGACGCCTACGTTCTCGACGGCCTGCTTGAATTGCTGCCGTACAAAACTATTTCTGATTTATTCTACAACAACGAGAGCAGCGAGCCTGAAACGCAAGCTCAACAGTCGAGAACAAATCAAGAAACAACAAGCCAAACGTCGGAATCGCAATCTGGCGTTCGTCGTGGCCTTCGAAGGCAAAGCCAAGAAGACACCCAGTCGTCGTACAACCCTTGTCCCCAGGGCCTGAATTTCGGAGCCGATATCGACACAACACCATATTGCGAAAAGCAATGCGAAGAGGCCGTTTACAAAAAGTGTTGTGAGGCCGCCGACCGAATCGAAATGGAAAAGAAACAGAAAGAAGAAGAGGAACGGCTGGCTGCGGAAAAAGCAGCGGCATCTACAGGAAACCCTACCGGGAGACGTTCTTTGCGAAGGGGGTAGTAAAACAAGGGCGCGTAGGGAGGAAGACACTCTTTTGTAGAGCCCTAGAAGTTGAAGAATAAATGGCGACAGAGGCCTCGAGGGAGGCATAGTGTCTTCTTCTCTACATCTAAAAAAAGGAATAGAAATGCTCAATCGAAAAAGGTCAACAAAGGAACTTTCAGAAGAAATTAAGGAAGCCATAGAAAATCCTGCTGAACCGGAAATTAAAGAAATGTTGTCTGTCAAACAAGTTATTTCCACAGGTTCTACTTGGCTGGACCTGGCGATATGCGGAGAGCGCATTCATGGCGGAGGCGTCCCTGGAGGATGTTTTATGGAAATCTCTGGTCCAGAAGCTTCTGGCAAAAGTGCACTCCTTGCAGAAATGTGTGGCAATGTACAAGCAAAAGGAGGCGACAGTTCCTTCAAGGACCCAGAATATCGTATCGACGAGGAATATTGCCATATCTACGGCATGAAACTTGACAAGAAGAATTACACTACCCCTGATACCGTAGAGGAAGTTTTTGAAGAAATTGAAAAATGGACCCCACAGCCAAGGGTTCTTGGAGCAATCAATTTTGAAGGAGTTGATTCGCTCGCTTCCCTTAGCACCGACATGGAAATGGAAGACGAAGACAAAATGGGACAGCGCCGGGCGAAAATGTTTAGTCAGGGTTTTCGGAAAACATGCAGGCTGATCAAAAAACGCAATATTCTTTTGGCATGTTCGAATCAAATGCGAGACGGAAAATATGGAGACACAACACCTGGTGGTCGAGCCATCAAATATTACGCGTCTCTACGAATAGGATTGAAAATCCTAGAAGAAATTACAAAAACAATAGACATTTCGGAAACACCACAAAAAGAAGAACAAAAAGAAATGACTCGCAGAGAACGCATGAAGGCCCAAAAAGAAGCCAAAGAAAAAGGAGAAAAACCAGACAAAAACAAATTTGTCAAATCAATTGGGATATTGACAGAATGTGCTGTCAAAAAATCAAGTGTCGGAGAACCTTATCGAAAGGCAAAGATATATATCATTTTCGGTTACGGCATCGACGATATTCGTGGCAATCTTGCATATATAAAAGAAATGAAAAACATCAATGGATATTTGTGTCCAGATGGAAAAACCTATCTGTCATTGGAACAGGCTGTTCTTCACGTCGAAGAACAAAACCTAGTTGCAGATCTTAAAGAACAGACGATAACATTGTGGGAAGCCATCAACAACAAATTCAAAACGGACAGAAAGCCCAAGGAAAGATGATCTCCAGGCAATAGTTATGCTGATAATATTTGATTCTAATTATGTTGGATATGTTTCTGCTTTTGCGCTTTCACAAGGTCTTACTTATCGTGGGGGCCGCACCGAAGTGATATTTGGTTTTCTAAACAAAATCTTAACTATTTGCAATTTGTTTGAGCCAGAACAAATTGCTTTCTGCTGGGACTCCATAAAGAGCAAGCGCAAGGAAATTTTTCCAGAATATAAATCAAGAAAAGATTCCAGAACAGAAGAGGAAATAGCTTCCTTTGCAATTGTCCACAAACAGTTTGACGAAATTCGGAATGTGGTCCTGCCAAACTTGGGCTTCTCAAACATATTTATGCAAGAAGGGTATGAAGGGGACGACTTGATCGCCAGGCTTGTTGTTGGACAAAATAAAAACGGAAACGAACAACCCATCGTCGTAGCTAACGACGAAGATCTTTTCCAACTTTTGGATTATTGCCGTATTTTCAATGCGGTTAAAAAGACAACTGTTAACAAAAGAGATTTTGAATATAACTATCAAATCGAACCTTCCCGTTGGGCAGAGGTAAAGTCAATTGCTGGGTGCAAATCCGACAAAGTCCCGAGCCTAAGGAAAGGTCTGGGCAGCAAAACGGCGATAAAATATCTAAAGGGTCAGCTCTCTGGAGAAACGAAAGCATTCATAGACAATTCTGAAGAAGACAGGAAACGAAATCGTATTCTGGTTACGCTTCCATTTCCGGGGACAAGGCGAACACTATTAAAGCAAAACAGCTTGTCTGTTCAAAAGCTCCAGTATATAATTGAAGAATATGGCTTTAGTTCCATGGACAATCATAAAACGATTAATTCGTGGGAAAGGACAATCAAAATACTAAACCAAGTACTAAGCCAAGGAGGAGAAAAATGAGTCATCGTTATGTTGAAGCTTCAGAAGAAGCTATTGAAAAAACGAAACAGACAATCAAACAATGGTTCCCTGCACTAGAACTGGCAACCATCAAGGTTTTGTTTGATACAAAAAGGCGAACCAAGGGCAATAAAATGGTTTTGGGAAAAATAATGAAGGCAACCGATTTGATAAGACGCCTAACAGACAATCTAACTGAAGAGGGTTGCGATTACATCATGTTTCTGGACCGGGTTGTTTTTGAAAACATTTCCGAAGAAGACAAAATACGGCTCGTTCGACACGAACTCAGGCACTGCAAAGTCACTGGAACCCAGGAAAAACCGAAGTTCAAACTTATTCCACATGACATAGAAGATTTTGAAATAGAAATAGAACTTAACAAGGACAATGTCGGATGGGCGCGTAACGCTGCACAGGTTGCGTCGGACATTTATGAGCAAATGTCCGACGACAAAAAAGACCAACCTGCAAAAGAGAAGAAAGAAGCCCCTGTTGTCGGCCCCGAACCCAGAAGCGCAATAAGAATATTGCGCAGAAAGACAACTTGATTTAAATGTCTGAATCTAATAAACAGAAAACTTGTCAATATTGCGAATATTGGCAAAATGTATATTGTCCATATTCTATGATTTCTTCAAGACAAATAACTGACCTGTCTTGTGGACAATATGTCTTTTTAAAAGATTCTTCTGTGTATAAGGAACGCAAAGAACTAACGGAAGAAATAGTGGTAAAGCGGCAAAAAATCAATCGTAAAGAAAAGAAACTCTTTAGGGCAATAGAAATTTAGACACATAAAAGCGAATAAAAAGGGGAGAATTGAAAAATGAGCAAGCAAGAGAAGTGTCCGCATCAATGCGAAAAATGTTCTGGACCTGCCAAAAAAGAATGTCAAGAATTTTTAGACCTCATAGAAACAATCAATAAGAAACTTGCAGAAACCAAGAATCATGACAAATACGAAATCGCAACGTCAATTATCTTGCAAATTGCAGATTCGGTTTGCCAAAATAATTACCTTGAATCTCTGGGACTTCTACAAGAGGCCATATTTCTATTTCAAAACAATACGCGTGAATATGAAGATTTGACCAATGGTACTTTCAGTGCCGACACCGGCGACGTGGACGCAATTCTTGCTTCCGACAAACGAATTAAACATTAAGTATATAAAAGGGGATCGAAAAATGGCAACAATATTAGGTTTTGAATTTTGCTTGTTTTATTACCTCAGGGGAAAAAACAAGAAACCAGCCGTGACAGTCGGTTTGGCAAAAAGAGGAGACTGGTATTTCAGAGGAATTTCTATTTGTTCTCCAAAAGAGGAACCCGACAAAGAAATCGGCAAAGCTTGGGCCTTTAGGAGAATATTAAGGGCTTACCGTATTTGCCGATCTATAAACAAAGAAACTATGCACCACAGCATTCGAGTGTGCCAGGACGGCATTAATCACCGTAGCAGCAATATGATTTCTTTTGTAGAAAAATACAAAGTGGGGATTCCATTTGACAGTAAAACCTACGCCGTTTTTTATGAAGATTTGACCAACATTGAAAAGAAATTGGTCGACACCAAATTCAAAAAGATGGTGAATTAATGGCTAAAGGTGGATCATTTGAAAACGAGGTTTGCAAGGTCCTTTCACTTTGGATAAGTCAAAGTGAAAGGGATGATATCTTTCGCCGATCAGTCTCTTCAGGGGCGCAGTTTACACAACGAAGAAAGTCAAACAAAGACACGGCCTATCAGGGCGCAGATATCACTTTTGCTGACCCTATTGGAGAACCTTTAATAAAAAAATGGTCCATTGAGTGCAAAACAGGTTATGGTGGCAAATCAAAAAAAACGATCAAGGGGACCGATGTTTCTTATATAGAGGAGAAGAGATGGGACGTTCTGGATTTTCTTGACAGCAAACAAAAAGAACCAACCTTGCAAAAAATGTGGAATCAATGCAAACGTGACGCGGAATTAACCCTCAGAAGGCCGGTATTAATTTTTCGAAGAAACCACAGAGAGAAGTGCGTGGTTGTTGAGCAGTCTTACTTTATTTTTTTACGAGATTATTTTGGAAAAGAGCCAAATCGACTACAGATATCCTTAAAACACGATGTCCTATGTGTTTTTTCATTAGAAGATTTTTTGAATTGGGCCGAAGATATCAGTTGTATTCTCTACACGTGAGGTGGAAATGAAGCCAGAACAGGTCAAAAAATGCAATGAACTACTATTACAACATCAAAAAGAAACGGTCACAGAAAAGAAAAGAAAAATAAGAGATGAAGCATTCGGCCTTATAAAAGACCCCATGATTAGATGGATACCTGCCATTTTATCTACGAAAAACATATATATCGATCCAAAAGAAATCCTTTCTTTAAGTTGGGACTGCTTCCAATTTTGCATGAAGCATTATAAGCCCCATCGCACAATCCCTCTGCCAAATCATTTCTATTCTTACACCCGTTTTTATTTGGCGTCAGAATATTTTAAAGACAGCAACAAAGCGTCAGATGTAAAAGAACAAGAAAAGAAATTTACAGATGCCCCTAAGGAAGAATTGGAGGCCATTTTTCACTTAGAGGAATTGAAGCAATTTCATTCTATTCTGCCGGACCATTATAAAATAATCTTTGAAGATGCCTTGCTGTCAATGACGGGACCAATGAAAGATAGGATCAGAAGGAAAGAAGGGATGCCATATTCACAATACTTTGAATCAAAAAAGGTTTTCAAAATTGTGATTGATTATCTGTTAAGAAGATAAATTTCTGCCGATATTGTTTAAAAGGCATTATAATAGATACAGAGGAAAAGAAATGATCAAGTCAATCAATATCAAAAACTATCAAGGGCATGTTCAAACATTTATCGAATTTGTTGCCGGAGTCAATGTTATTACTGGTGCTTCTGACGCAGGGAAAAGCAGCATTGTTCGTGCGTTGGAATGGAACAGAAGAAACCGACCTTTGGGAAATGCGATAAAAAACTGGAACCATAAAAACGAAGAGTCCGTTGTCGATGTTGAATTTTTTGACGGAATCATTTCGCAAAAAAGACTTGATAATGGAACCGAGTATAATCTGAAATTGCCGGTTGTTTCCAAATTGAAAAGAGGAAATAAAAAATATGAAGAAACGTCTTTTTCGGCCCTGAATAAAGATATCCCTGAAGAAATCACAGCCGCATACGACATGAACGAAATCAACGTCCAATCTCAGCACGAGAATTATTTCATGTTAGACGATGCGCCCGGAGTCATCGCCCAAAAACTAAATGCACTAGCTGGCTTGGACATCATAGACAAGATGTTCAAAAACATCAATTCATTTATACTGCATGACAAACGAGAAGCAGACAAGTGTGTTTCAGAAATAAAAGGAAAAAAAGAAGAACTCCAAAAACTGGAGTATATCGACCAGGCAAAGATAGACGTTCAAAATTGCCAAGTCTTAATCGACAAAAAAGAAACTCTAACGAACGCAAATACAGAAATGTTGCAGGTTGTCGGCAATTTAAATTTCTTTAATTCAGAAATTGAAAAGACGGAAAAGGTTGTTCTTTTGGAATCTGATTTGGCACATATCAAAGAACAAATTTCTCGCTGTGAATATGCAGAAGAGAAAATTGAAAATCTGGACAGATTTCATGATGATTTAGAATCAATCATAAGCGAACTTGAAGGCGAAAAAGAATGGATCAAAGTCGAAAAACCTTTTGTCGAAATACAATCATTAATATCGCGCCTGGGGCAGAAAAAGGAAAGCCTAATTTTAAAAGAAAAAGTGCAACAAACACTCCAATCTCTAGGGAACAATATCGAAAGAGAAAATAATAGATTTGAAGAGGCAAAGGCCAAATACAAAGAAAGCCTTTCGCAAATGAAAATATGCCCTGTTTGCAAAGGCAAAATAGACACGAAATGTGTTGAAAAAATCATGGAGGAATTGTGAATAAAATTCTAGTCGTCGGAGACACTCATTTAACTCCCAACAAGCCAAGAAACAGAACCGACAACTATAAAGAGACCGTTCTAAGAAAATTTCAATTCATCTTGGATTTAGCAAAAAAAGAAGGCTGTCGGTTCGTTCTTCAACCCGGAGACCTGTTTGATTCTCCGGACCCTTCGTATTCTTTCTATGCAGAAATTTATGATATGATTCGCTTCGGGAATGGAACCTTAATCACTATTCCTGGCCAACACGACATGAAATACAGGAGGCTGGAAAACACAGGAATAGCAGCATTATCAAAAACCCACACGGATGTTATCATAGCGGGTCATTTAGGAATAGAAATTTTGCCCGGAGTATTTGTCTATGGATCTCCTTTTGATACCGAAATTCCGGAACCAATATCAAAAGGAATTAATATTTTGTTGGCCCACAGAATGGTCGTAAAAGAAAAGCTGTGGGAAGACCAAACCAATTTTGAATATGGATTCAAACTTCTACAACAACACCCAAAATATGATCTAATGGTCACCGGCGACAATCACCAAAATTTCGTAATCGATACAGGTTCGCAAGTGTTAATCAATGCCGGGTCTTTAATGCGATCAACAATTGCCCAAATCGATCACGTCCCAAAGGCGTATATTGTAGAATTATCAAAAAACGAAATTTCGGATGTTGTTGAAGTTTACATCCCTTTCCAGCCAGCAGATGAGGTTTTCAAAATAGATGATATTATAGCGGAAAAAGAAAAAGACGCTAATTTAAAAGCCTATATTGAAGGACTCAAATCTCATAAGGCCCAAGACTTACAGTTTGAAGATGAATTGAGCGACTACCTGAAAGAAAACAATATCGAGAAAAGCGTCGTTGATATCCTGAATAAAGCAAAGGAGGAAAAAGAAGAATGAACACGAAAATTATCGAAGATATGGAGAAACTTGATAAAGCGATCAAAGAGTCTAAAAGCAACAAAACTCTTCTGGAAGGCCGAAAGTCGGAAATCATCAAGCAGATGAAAGAAAAATTCAAGGTTGACAATTTAGAAGATTTGTCTGCGCTGATCGAAAAAGAAGAAAAAGAACTCCAACTTATCGTGAGCCAAATCGAAAAAGACTACAAGGAAATCAAAACGAAATATAATTGGTGAGTCTATGGAAAGCATCAAGAAAGAACTTTCAAAACGGGCGCAAGAACTGTCCGAAGCGGGAGGGCGTAGAAAGTTATTGATTGAACAAATAAACGCCTTACAGACCGAATATGAAGGCTGTAAGGCCCATTCTGAAAGTGCTTTAAAGGCCAGGGCCGTATTGCAAGAAGTTGCACAAAAAGTTCAGCAGAAAATTGAATTTCAAATTTCCAATTTGGTTTCAATGGCCCTCGCAACTATATTTCCGGATCCTTACACATTCGAGTTGAAGTACACTATCCGGCGCAATAAAACAGAAGCCGATCTGATATTTTCAAAAAACGAGGGGGCAACAGACGATATCCTGAACACAGGAGGCGGAGGTGTTGCGGATATTGCTTCTCTGGCACTAAGAATAGCGGCATGGTCAATCAAACAAAACCGGCATGTTTTAATTTTGGACGAGCCGACCAAATATTTACACAATCCCGAGTACCAGCGGAAGGCTTCTGAATTGATAAAAGAGATCTCGAAAGAAATTGGATTGCAATTCATAATTATCAGCGACCAAGAGGAAATAATCTCTGCGGCAGACAAACAAATGCGAGTCGTGAACGAGGGCGGAGTGTCATCTGTAGAAAACTAGATAGGGGGAAGGATATTAAAATGTCCATGCACAAACATCTTATTTACTCACAGAAAGAAATTGACTTTTTGAAAAGCAACTTGGAACAAAGTATTTTTCTAAAAAGAGAAGATTTTGAAGCTATGGAGGAATTGTGGCCTGGACTTTTTGAAGGGATAACAAGGAATGCCTATGCGCTATTTCTAAAAACGCAAGATTTAGCAAAAAGTCAAAATATCAAGATGGTTATTGTCAGTATGCCAAAAAGAACAAGGAAGCCCAAACCACATAAGAAGCAATACAACATTACTCCTTCAAAAAATCTACATTCGCAAATTGCCCTGATCGTACATAACGAGATCAAGGCTTCGTCGCGTAATATCGCGCAGTCCATCAAAAAATTGATAGAAGAAATCTGCATCGAAAACAAGGTGCTCAAAGAAGAAGTCAAAGAATTGTCTCCATACAAAAACATTGTTGAACAAAACTACAAAAGAGAAATGTGCAGATAAAAAAACAGCCGGGATTCTTTAAAATGTATTATAATATAATTAACAAAGAAGAAAAGCCACAGAGGATGAGCAAAACGATGAAAGTTGCTAACTAAACTTGACTGCCGGAAATAGACCGGCACTATAAAAGAAAAATGGAGATTAGACATGATTATTGACATGGAATGGCTGGTTAAAAACGACGCCTGCGAGGAATCTCGGCAGGAATGGAAAGCCGATAACGATAACGAGCATCTTCCCATGCTCAAGAGGCTAATTTCCCATAAATATTATTTGTGGGCAAATTGGCTGATTGTGCGGGTAATGACTCGCCGGCAATATCTGCTGTATTCGGCATTTGCGACAGAATGCGCGGCTCCTGCGTATGAAAAAATTCATCCAAATGATGATGTAATCCGCAGGTGCATATCTGCGGTACGAGCGGTAGCTGAAAACGATACAAAAGAAAATCGGTCCGCCGCCGAGTCCGCCAGGTCCGCCGCCGAGTACGCCGCCAGGTCCGCCGCCGAGGCTGCCGAGGCTGCCGCCGAGTACGCTGCCGGGTCCGCCGAGTCCGCCGAGT